>Ga0209336_10000279_pt1 | contig 26677 bp, 12 predicted proteins | sample LinPmetageLP32_FD_184042 | JGI IMG/M metagenome (GOLD analysis project Ga0209336, IMG submission 184042) | Marine viral communities from the Pacific Ocean - LP-32 (SPAdes) (version 2) | ecosystem: Environmental > Aquatic > Marine > Oceanic | place: Pacific Ocean | collected 2009-08-23
CCCGTAAATCCAGCTCAAGGAACAAGTGGTGGAGTTGGAAGAGCAGCACCTCAGTATCAAGCTGGTGGTGGAGGTGGAGCGACAACTTGTGGAGGCGGAGGTGGTGGCGGAGGGCCCGGCGGAGGTGGAGGTGGAGGTGGAGGTGGAGGACCCGGAGGTGGTGGCGGTGGCGGAGGTGGCGGAGGTGGAGGACCGGGAGGTGCTGGCTCTAGCCCTCCTCCAGGAATAGTAGGATCAAAAGGTTCTGGATGAGCAAAATCTATATCTGAACCATTATCTATATCTACAGGATTAGAAACGGTCACTGTTCCTGTATCTCTATCTACATCTGTAATTACAGTGCCCGGAGGTATATTATTGTTAGGATCATCAGAAGTAACAGGCATGCCAGGCTGCAATCCTGTAACATCATCAAGTTTGATTTTATTGTTCGATCCATCCGTAGCGTCTTTATCTGTGTCTTCTGTAGCTTTTTTTGTAACTTTATCTCCAGGTTCGGGACAAGTGTCTTCAGCAGTAGGCGGACAAATGAATGAAGTAGTATTACCAGTAAACTGTGCTCCAAATCCTATAACAAAATTTTCAGGCTTAACTACAGGAGTACCTACAAAAGCAGATCCAGGATTACAAATATCAAAATCTAAAATTTCACCATTAGAACCAATAGAAGTCACTATAAGCGAGGCATCAACACTTACAAGATTGTCCGTAACAATAAATTTATCATTAATCTCATAACCGCTGCCTTCGCTTGTTAAAGTAACAGACTGTTTAGTAATGCCGCATGTTGCAGGAGTGGGTGATGGCGTGGGAGTTAATGTTGGTGTTGGGGTGGGAGTAAAAGAAGGTGTGGGTGAAGGTGTTGGGGTAGGAACATCTGAAGTTAATGGTGTTCCAGAAGCAGAACATAGGTCACCACAAATAACAGTTAAATATCTTTCTGTGTGAATAAGATTTGTAGTATTATCTTTAAGAGTTAGTTTAAATACAACATTGCAAGAATTGTCTGCCGTTCTTAAAGAAAGTACACGAGCATAACTACTAATATCTATAACGTCCGTATTTGCTTTTATACTAATAACTTCAGGATTTATAAACACCCTAGTTCTTTTAGGTAGAGCTTTGACGCTTTCTATATATGCAGTATAAGAGTGGCGAGGTTTTAGTCTTATATCTTCAAAAACTAACCTAAAGCCTTCTGCTCCACATTCTGTAGTTATATTTAATGTTGCCATATCCCTTTTTACTAATTCCTATTTTAGCCACCACCACTTGGTATTTATATTGTCTTTAGGTTCTTTCTTGATTTCTATAGTCTTCTCATTAATCTCTTCTTGTACTTTTTCTATTTCTATCTCTATCTCTGTTTGTTTATGAGATGATGGGGAGTATTCTCCTGGATCATTACCAGAAATATCATCAGGTAAATCTTCAGCACTTCCTGTTTCATCTAATCCAGTGCCATCTCCGCTACCCGACCCCACATCTCCAATTTCAGCAGGAGGTTTCTGTAGAATATTTCCACAAGTATCATAAGCGGCATCAAAATATAAGCAATGAGCAGCTGCTCCCTTTAAACTAAATTTGCATAAATCATTATCTAATCCGCCTGGTATTCCATACTTGTCATAAAAACCATCATCGTACACAATCATTCCACTGCCCACAATACCAGTGTCATATAAATTATCTACAGCTGTACCAGTTACATAGGCCAAACCACTAGCTTGAGCCTGATCGCTATTAGAAGGCCAACCAGCAGTTGGGTGTGGCATTACTCTCATTAAATTAGAATCATCATTATTAACCTTACCCATGTTGTCGTGTTCGGTACAGAAATAGTGCAGATCGGGAGCTCCTGCAGGAACAACTATCTCTACCCCTGTGTTACTAATAGTAACACCTGTTGTATACTCAGACCCTCCAGCAGTCTGAGTGCCAAGGGGAGTACTAGATAATCTAAATGGATGCTCAGCCATATCGTCTTCAGACAAAGCAAATTTATAAGTATTTCCTTCATAAAGAGTTATATCTTGAGAGTAGCTACCGTCTATAAAATACCTCCTGCCAAAAGTGGTACTTCCGTATGTCACTGTATAATCAATAGTTGAATTAGTAGCATTAACTCCACTGTTCTTTTTTTGTTGAGCAACTTGTCCTAAAACCCCACACACTTGAGGGCTAGAAAAACTAGTACCAAAAGCAACTGCCATGCCAGAAGTATTGTTTATAAAAGCATCAGCTTGAGATGTGTCAAAAACAGCCACCATTACACCTGCTCCGGGAGCAAAAATGTCAACACCAGAACCAGCAACGCTCCATTTAGATTTATAGTTGTGATTGCTAATAGAACCTACGCATATAGTTTCATTGTTGTTGGTTGTTACTGTTCCGTTTCTGATAGATGCTGGAGTAGCTCCTCTGTTATAATAAAAATCACTAGGACTACCAGCACTAAGTTTTATTTCATTATCGTAATTAGCTCCTCCTGGCAAATCAATCTCAAAACCACTATTACCTCCAGCAGCAACTACGATTATTCCACTTTCAATAAATTCATCTATAATAGTATTAACAGAACCATAAACATACGGTAAATAAGGTAGCTCAATTGCTCCTTCTCCATAATTAGGATCATTGCCTTCAGTATACAATTCTCTTATGGGTATACCTTTGCTGGTATAAAATTCACAATAATCTGCCAGACCTGAAACTTTTTGAGTCGTAGAAAGAGCCTCCCATGCTGCTTGATCAGCAACACCTACAGAAGTAAAAAAGTTAGGTTTAGTATGTGTCGTGCCCTGATGAACAATCTCTGAAACATTACTGGAGTTTTTCCCCGGTACAAGATATCCAAAACTACAATTAACTATTGTGGGTCTTTCTCCAGATTTAGATACATGCCAGTCTATAATTTCTTGTGCATTTACAACAAAATCATAAAGATTAGTAGTAATAATTCTAGCATCACGAGCCCAACCTTGAGTTTTTCCAGCAGCAATAGAAGCTACCGCAGTGCCATGATTGTCTTTAAGATATGAGTCATTTGTATTGTCTAAATTTTTAAACCTAAATACTCTACTATTATCATTAGTGTTTGGGAATGTCTCTAACAAATTATCTTCAGGAAAATTAGGATCAGAATCTGCTATAAACTCTGTATGATTAGGAGCTACAACAGTATCTATAATTACAATATCTACATCTGGAGTAGGAGGTATTGTAATATTAGCATATTGATTGCCATAATATAATGAATCATTAGACAACATACTAAAAGAAGGCTCCGAATCATCTAGTGGATAATCCTCAATATTAAATAAAGTAATTTCAACGTCCGAATTTATTTTTTCTATATTTTGTATTCTATTGTCTTCTTTTATAGACTCCACTTCCGATACAGACAGTTCATAAGTCAACACCCTGCTTTTAGGATCGGGAAACACAGAATTACAAGATCTCTGTGGTATTACAGAGTTTTGTAACTTTATCTTTGACTTCATTTCTGCAATAAATGCGTCTTTGTCTTGATAGTGTTTGAGAACCAGATCATATTTGTTTTTAGTGTCCATAAAATTATCCGTATTGAGAAATTATTCTAAGTAAACCCCAGTTTTTGTGTTCTTGATATTGACTATTATTTACTGAAGACTTTTCTTCATTATTATAATTACTATTGGAGTCTGAGCAAACTAGTGAAGGACTAGGAGTGGGTGTTGCAGTAGGTGTAGGTGTAACTGTGGCAGATAGACTTATTGTGGGAGTAATTGTTGGAGTAGGAGTTAAGGTGGCTGTAACACTAGGAGTAGGAGTCGGAAATCTAGATGCTACAAACTCAAATCTAGGCTGTCCCTCTTCTGTGCATGTATCTCCACACTTTATAATGCCAATATTCTCATATATAAATCTACTAGAATTATCATAAACTCTTACTCCTATAACGTTTTTAGTACTATTGTCGTAATTAAAATTAGTTACAGATCTAAAAAAAGTAGAGACTACATGATTATTGCTTTGTTCTACCGGAGTAATGCTATATGTTTGTGGTTTAAACTCAATAATTGGGCTTGATGGTAATGTGCTATACCAATCAAAAAATACCGTATATGTGACATGAGGCTGCATAGGTACCCCACTAAAATTAATCAGAACGCCTTCATTACAACAGCTAGGATCAGAAAAACTAAATTCTTGTGGTCTAGTTGTATTTTTACTGTAGGGCATTATCTATTCCTGAATATCTAAGTAGTTGTAGTTGTAGTCTCGCCACAAGAAGCGCATGCTATAGGAATCATTGTTTCTGCCATAACAACACTATTTTTTAAGACACTAAACTTAATTAAAGCATTTTTCTGACTTTCAAAAATATACGTACTAATACTTACAGTTCTAGTAGAAGAATCTGCAGGAAATAATGTTCCTTCTACCAAAGAAAAGCTATTAGATAAGAAGTCAAAATAAACCAAACTACCCGCTATAGTATCTGTAATTCTGAAAGTATAGTCATTACTAGCTAGTAAATTATTTATAGTAATAGTAAGTACATCTCCATTGCAACAGAATGTAGACAAATCTTCATGACTAATTACAGGAGCAAAGCTGCTGATATCACTACCTGGATTACAATCATCTATAGCAACAGACATAAACTTAACAACTTTTCCATCGGACCTTTTACTATATAAAATACCCGTTTTAGCGTTAATTGCTAATTCTCCTATATCTAACTGATCTGCCGCAGGCGGATTGTTTGTTGAGGTTTCTCTTTTAAGTATATATTTCATTTCTTAGCCCTTAAGTATTTGTCTCATGATTCCCATCACTATTAAGTGTTACCCAGGTAATTGTAGCAAAGTTTGCGCTGTAACCAAATGTACTATTCCCAGTATTATCGTCTCCAACATATTGATGAATTCTTTTGCCGTTAACCAAAACATGGTGTTGATTATTAAGAGAGAATTTAGTAATGTCTGGTACAGAAACATTACCTTCAGTATAGGTCCCGATATATTTGTCTCCTACGTCAGGCATATAATAAGTACTTCCATAATGAACATGGGGCAAAATACTATTATTATTGTCTACATTATTATGTCCTGCTGCTCCAGCTTCTGTTGTATATAAAGGATAATTACCACTTATGGCAAATGGTTCTGAAACAATGTAAGGTTGTACTTTCACCTGTAAAGGACTTGTTGTGTAAATTAAAGGGAAAACATCAGTAGTGTCTGTATCTAGATCAGTCGGAGATATTCCTGATTGCACATAAACTGTACGTTTGGCTGGTGTGGCCTTTCCTATTGGCATAGCTCCGTGAATTTGCAAATATTCTTTACCATTAGCATCTAAATATAAAGAAGCAACAATAGTATTAAGTTCACAACTATCGCCACTACCACTACCACTTCCACTACCACTTCCGTCGTCTACTGGACAGTAATTAATAGGTGTCGGTGTTGGTGTCGGCGTTGGTGTTAAACTAGGGGCAGGACCATATTCATGAACGCAATCAGAAGGTACTCCTGTGAAAGAAATAACCCCAGCGTCCATAATAAGATTAGGCATAGTCACAGAGCCTGTGATGTTAACCATTGGACTGTTAATAAAAACGCCAGTATTTGACATAATGAAACTAGTGTCGTCTAAACTGACATCAAAAGCGTCGTGCTGTAAAGAAACCCTATCTATTAAAGTGCCGCTTTTACCTACAGAAAATACGAGTTGTCCAGAAGTTGATGGTTGGATGTTATCAAGAACAACACTTTTAATTTGCGCTAATTGTGTACTAGAACTGGTATTATCTCTTGCATTAAAATTAATTGTATTGCAAATAGTACCTGTTGACGGCAATAAAGAAGGTCTATGGTATAAACTTAGATTTGCTGTGGTATTAGAATTTCTATTCTCTACCCTTATACCTGCTTCACAATTTTCTAGATTAATTAAATGTAAAGGAGAGGAGGGTTGAGATCCAGGAGGAATATTAATTCCAAATCTACCTTCACCACCATGCCAGTAAATATTCTTTTTACCACTACCATAAACGATAAAATTAGCATTAGAATATGTTTGATTAAATACCGTATCATTGCCTGTAGTGGAAATGATAGAATAAGCATTGCTTTCATTGCTATTTCCCAGTAATAAATTATCTTTGGTAGCATCATAATATACATCAGAAGCTAAAAATGATGTTGCTCCATCAGAATATTGTAAAGATCCTGCTGATCCTACTGAATCAGATAGTACAGACACATCAGTATCTTGTTGAGACATAGAAGAATCAACCAATACTCTCCATTGATTGCCGTCTGATACAATTTTAGTATAAGATTTATCTCCAGATAAAAAGTCTACAATGTTAGAATCTTCAATAATATATGCTACGCAAGAGTCTTGTATATTTTTAATTTCAATAACAACATTTTCTGAAGTTGAAGCAGAAGGTAAACTTATATTAACTGCTTCATTATCAGAATCTAAAATATGAATACTACTAACAGGGTCGATTGAAAAACTGTCTTCATGTACTATTACATTATTAAAACCGGTGTTGTAATTCTGAGCATTGGGGATTATATAAAAAGTACAATCATATCCCTTAAAATTTAAAGACTTGCCATTAGAAGAAGATATTAATCGATCTCGACTAACCATAAGGCCTTTATCTGTAATAATAGTACCAACACCCATTTCCCATACGGTATTTTTACTGTTAGATCCTTTAATCATGTAACTAACGAGTTTATTATTATCACTAACTTTTAGTGAATTACCTAAACTATTAGATAACATAATATTATCTTTATCAACAACGCAAGAATATTGTATGCTGTCAATAAAATGTATACTATTATTCATAATTTAATTATTAAGCGTAAACGCTTATTGCTCCATCGGTACCGTTTTGTAGTGTAGATTGCACATCTGCTATTCTTCTATCAGCGTAATTTTGGCCTTGCTGGCTTCCCATAGCTACTGCCCTTCCTATACTTTGACTATCTAAACCAACACTACCATTTATGTTTACATTATTATTAATATCAATGCCATTACTAGGTACGGCACTGGCCAACTGTTGAGCTGATGATCCTATGCTTGAACTAGCTTCTAATATTGCTGGTCCTACGCTATTAAAAGCACTTAAAACATCATCAACCCACGACGGCCTCTCCATACTAACATTATTTACACCACCAGAGCCAGCGCTTTGAACCTGTTGACCACTAATTGGTCCACCACCTTCTTGTAATCTTTGTGGCTGTACATAACCGCCACTAGCCATGTATCTTACTAATCCTCCAGAGTTAAATTGGCCACTATTCATAGATTCTAGCAGCGGTCTGTTTTGATTAGTAGCTATTCTGTTCATTACAAATTCACCAGGAGTTAGCATGGCTGGAACAGTATCGCTACCCTGAGACTGAGCTTGAATTAAAGCTCCGTTGCTAGCATAAATAACACCTCCATTTGCTTTTCTGTTTTTCTTTTTCGGCGCGTCTGTCACTGGTATTGGTGTTCCGGTTGGATCTACATATATTTGATTATTGGGATCAAGTGGATCGGGAGCAAGTGTCACAGGCATGGTTATTGTTTTATCGCCCCTACCTCCCTGAGCTTCAGCAACGTTATTGTCTTCATTATACAAAAACATTCGACCTCCTGCCAAGCCCAGAGCAGCCGCTTTTGTCTTGAAATGCCTTCTCGGATTGACAAGGCGGCTCACGATACGCTGTGTTATATTTTTGTCTTCCCATTCTACTCCGTAACCAAGCACCTTATTAATTTTGGAAAGTGTAGATTCTCCCGTTACTTGAGTTGCTTGAGCTGTTTGAGCTGCTTGAGTAACCGCACTACCTCCTGCTCCTGGTAATTTCGTTGTCTGAGAGGTTAATCCTCCGGGCTTACCTCCTTTACCTGGCAGATAAACATTACCTCCTTGTTGTACAGAAGGTTTTGGCGTTGATAGTGCTGGATTAACAGGTATTTGTGTACCTCCAGGCACACCTAAAGTTTGAGTTGTCGGAGCTGTTGTCGAAGAAACAGGAATTTGTTGACCTAAAGGTTGTAAAAGTTGAGTTTGTTTCGGTGGAGCAGTAAATGGTGCTCTCGGAGCTGCTTGTGGAGGTGCAGTACTTGGGAAATTTTGGAGTTGTTGAGTCCTTCTTGCTCTTGTTGCTGCTGTTTGTTCGTTTGATGCGTTTTTAATCAAAGAATCTATGTCGCTATTCATCCACAAAACTTCAGCTTGAGCATCTTGTCCAGCATCTTTTAATCTCTTATAATCTGCCATTATTTTCTGATCAGCTAGATCAAAAGCAGAACTATTTATATTGCCTTCTGATATGTCGTTTGCTAATTGTCTGGCGAACGCATCTCGTTGGCCGCCTTTTTTAGTAACAGATTTAGATTCTTGAATAATTCTTCCTACCTGCTCATCTGTTAATAGATCTGTGTTAACTCTTGTACTTAGACTAGCTCTTTGACCTTTTCTAATAGCTGAGACCTCGGATTGAACAGCAGCTTCTATAGCAGCAGGGTTTTTAAGACCTTGTCGTTGGACTTCGTCAAAAATCCTAATAATTTCATCGTCTGGTACTCCTGCTAAGGACCCTGCTCTAGATTCTAGACTCAATTTCTTCTTTGCTAGTAATCGTGCGCCTGCAGTGTCTGCAGCTTCGTTTGCAGCCTTGGCTCCTATTCTCGCTTGTGTTGTACTGGTTCGTGTTTGTGATGTTATGCCACGACGATTCAATTCGCTAACGCTTGTGCCTGGTTTAGGCGCGGTAGAAGTAGAAACATTGTCTCCAAACGTTGCTGGCGCTAAAAGATCATCACCAGCGGCAGTAGGTTGAGGTTGAGGAAACATATTCATAATGTCAGAATCAGTAGGATTTACTGGTTCTGTTGTCTTTTTTAAATTGTTCATTTGTTGATTTGCCTTAGCCTCTGCACCCAACACATTACGTTGCTGTCCTTTTGTCAAACGTTTTCTTAATGCTGTTAGCTCTTCTGGACTTGCATTGTTTAGATATTCCATATATTTGGCATCACTAACAGGATTATTTGGTATAAAATCTGTTCCTGTTAATTGAGCAGCAAGGTCGTCACCATAGCCCATGTCCATGAGTCTATCTCTTCTATTCATAGCTAACTCAAGAAGATCCTGATCTGGTAATACTCCTTCGTTTTGGAATATTCTATACCCAAGATCGCTTTGTGTATCAATAGCATCCTGAAGTAATGCATCAACTCTACCTTCAGGAACTCCCTGTTTAATATATTGCTGTCTTAGAGCTGACATACGTGCAGCTTGAGCTTCTCCTGCTGGAGTGTTCGACATAACTTTATTAATTCTTTTTAAAGTATCACCAATGTCTATTTTACCTACATCATTTAATGCTCCTGGTGTCTTTTTCAACAAATCAAAAATCTCACCTGGTATCTTGCCGGTTTTTTCTAAAGCTTTCAGAATCAGTGGAGATTTCCTTAAATTTTTAAGACCTGTAGCTGTCAACTTACCAGCTTTAAATACAGTACTAAAAAGAGCATCTCCAACACTAGCATCAGCAGCTAATTCTGTAAGCAAATCAGTAAATCTAACAGCTCCGCCAACTCCTAGATCATCAGCGTCGTCTAGTCGTTGCTGATCAAGATTTTGTGTAGCTTTTTTAATCTTTATAGAATCAACGTCGGTTGAATCACCACCACCTATAAACTCAGGCAATGATTCTCTTATTGTAATACCGCCACCGACAGTATTACCAGCTCCTATTTTTAACATTCTAATAGAGTCTTCTGTCAACGAATTTCCAAAAGTATCTATAAATGCCTGTGCTTGTTCTGGTAATAGTCCAAACCTTTTTAGGTAAGCCGCAGAAATCATTGATCCAACACCGATTCCTGAACCAATAGCTCCACCGGCCATCTGTAAAGTACCCTTAGCTGTTTGAGTAACACCTTCTAAGGTGCCTAAAACTTGTTTCACTCCAGTAGTATTAGCAGCTGCACTTAAAGCTTCTGGACTCATCAGGCCTTCATCATTGTACGTGCTAGTAGCAAAAGCAAATAGATCGTTTCTTTTTTGAATTTCTTTGTTTTTTTCTATATTAGCATCAATTTGTTCCTGAGGTAGCTTGTAACCAGAAATATTTTCGTCAGTTCTAAGAAGAGGTTCTACTACATTCCCTAACCTTCCTTCTGCTTTTACTGTATCTAGTTGTCCTGCAAGTTTCTGATATTCTTTATATTCATTAGTATGATTTAATCTTGAATCTGTAGCTTTTCCATCCTTATTTAGCTCTTTCATTTTGTTTTCAAGATCATTAACTAAATATTCTTTAATCTTTTGCCTCTGTGTTGTTATCTCCCTTACTTGTGAGGCTTCATCTTTAGCTCGTTGACCTGCTTCCTCTTTAGCAAGCATCTCAGATATGGCTCTATTCCTTTGCGTATTATCTAAACTAGCACCTAGTTGATTCTCTTGATTCATTAGCAAGTCATCACCAAAAGAAGTAGAACTAATTTCTTCTCTAGTATTTATATCAAAAACTTTACCTTCTCTAGCAGAACGTTTAGCGTCTCTCGCTTCTCTTTTAGGTGCTACCATATCCTCTATTTGTTGATCAATACTTTGTTTTCTTCTTATATCATCATTTATCTTGCGGCTTGCTGCATCCATTCTTTCTTGTGCTGCTTCCGGTGTGCTTTCCTTCCACTCATCTGATGAAGTTACTCTTTGTAAAGTCTTGTCTCCAAGTTTATCTAAAGGCACTGTAGTAGTTCTTTGATTGCCGTCATCATCATAAAGAGGTTGTCCAGTTTTAGGATCAATCTTGCCTATTGTAATCATCTTAGCATCATAATCGACACCTTCAATAGTTCCAGTTGTACTAAATCCACCTGTCTTATCTTTGAAAGTATAGTTATCAGCTATAACTTTCTTTCTCATGATTTCTCTGTCACCTTTATCGTCAAAATCTAATCTTTGCTTATCTCTTCCTCGATAGTCTGCTTGGCCACCCAGTATTTTTGTATTTAATTTTTCATCAACTCCTAATTGTCTAGCCTCAGCTTCAGATTTAATTTTTTGCTCTTCTACTACTTCTGTTCTGCGTATGTCAGCTTTTCTTTGTCTTTCTGCTGCTTTCTTTTCAGCTTCCTCTCTTCTATTTTCTGCTTTCTCTTCTCTTATATCCTTCATTCTCTGTTCCGGAGTCATTTCTTTTCTTGCTTGATATCTTTTTCTTCTTTTTAGTGCATCAGGAGTAAAAATTCGATCCTCAAATCCAGAAGGTGTTGTTGTATCAAGTTCGAAATTATCCTGATAGGCTTGTCGACCAGCAGCATTAGCCTCTGCATAAGTACCTCCACGATCTAAAACTTCTTGTCTTGCTCTATATGCGGCGCTTTTAGACTCTTTATCAGTCTTTAGATTATTACGATTACGATCTCTTTGAGTTTGATAATCATCACTACCCCTTTTCTTTCTTCGCGTATTTTGGTCTCTTCTATAAACCCTAATATCTTTAGCGTTTGCTTTATCGAAAAAACCCATCCACTCATCTAGAGTTATTGCTCCGTCTAGATTAGTATCATACATTTTACTTACTATAGAAAATTCACCATCGTCTAGAACTCCATTACCATTTTTGTCTAATTTAGAAAATCTTTGTATAGCATCAGTTCTTCTTCGAGCAGCTGATTGAACCGGATTTTTTGTTCCCTCAGCAGCATACATAACTCCATTATCTCCGTACGATTCAGCTCCTCCACTATTAATAGCTTTAAGTAATGGAAGATTTTTTTGTGTAGCTTGCTTGTTAATAACAAACTCACCAGGAGTCAACATAGCAGGCACAGTGTCAGTGCCTTGAGGTTGGAAATTAACTAATTGACCCTGACTAGCATAAATCATTCCTCCTGTTTGAAATCCAGCAGCAGGTTTAGGCTTCTCTTTTGGAGCTCCAGTACTTTTGTAATAATCGAGACCAGGTAAAGAACCTACTTCGAATAAAGCACCCAGCTCTGCCATACCTTTTTTAGCTTCGTCATAAATTTTCTGATCAAAACCATTCTGTAGTTCTGTTAGTCTAGTGTGATAATCTGGAGTAGCAGGATCTTTATCATATAGATAATCGATACCTTTCCAGGTGGATGTTCGAATAGAAGCGACAGAAGGAAGCATACCAGCAAGAGCAAAACCAGCTCCAGCTAAACCCGGAAGGAAAGAACCAGCGGCCATAATTCCTCTGCCAATATTACCAAGACCACCAGCTCCAGTTTCTGCGCTTTTCTTTTCTTGATTTTCTTTAACTCCCTTAGGTAATCCATCAGCATTAAACTCTTCAGGAGGTTGAGCAATGTCTGCGTTTGCTCCAGGTTCTCCTCCGAACCAAAGCTTAATGGCATCCATACTATCTAAAGTATTTTGCATCATTTGTTGACTGAACAAAGGTCTGCCATTAGGTCCGTCAGTAGCTCCCATAAATCTTGATTTAACAGCATTAATTAAAATTTTTCTATCTGTAATTTCGTCAAATCTATTGTAAGGATTAAAGGCTGCATTCATTACGTTTCGAAGAGTATTAAGCTCTGGCTTGTCTTTTCTGTTAACGCCACCACCAGCATCTACTGCGGCCAAATCGTCTCCATCTCCTATAATAGTTGATAAATCTAACTTATCATCAGCACTCAGTTTGCCTTGTTCTCCATCTAAGAACTTATTAGCTCTCTTACTTCCTCCTATAGCCCTAAACATAGTTAGTGTTTGATCTTTAAGAGTTTGCCAATCAAAATTAGGTTTAATAAGATCTTCTTGTTTTAGATATCTAGTAATAGCATTAGTATCTGAGTTTGCTAGTGCCCCAAACGCACTTTGAGCTCCATAAGATAAAACTTCTGCATTGTTGTACATATCGTACATCCCTAAATTAGGGAAATTGGCTTGAGCTACTTTGTCTTCAATATATGTATAATAATTCGCTAATTGACCCTGTAACATACTACTAAGTTGTTTAATTTGATCTTTGTTGGCATTAGCAGGTACATTAACTCCAAACGGAATACCAACATTATAAGGAGCACCAGCACCAAACAAACTAAAGGCAGTTTTTCCAATAGTTTCAAAAGCTGGTCTTAAGTATTGTATACTAGAAAGATTAGTTTTAAATTCTTCAGGATTAGCAACTTGGCTTTCTGCTTTACTTTGGCTGGCAGACTGTTGACTAAGAAGCTCTGTTGCTACATTAGTTAAATAATCCGGAAAAGATGTAGTCCTAGCATTAGTTGGTAAACCAGTATTATCAATAGTAGGATCTATATATGTCTGATTCATTCGTTCGAAAAAAGCCAAAGGACCAGCACCCGTGTTGTTACCAGACAGAGTAGTTCTCATTAGGTTACTAGCAGCAGTTTTACTTCCTATTTCCACCTCTCCTTGTTCTAATACTTCTCCTAAATATTTTTTAACGTCTGCATTTTCGAATTGTTTTTTGACAAAATCTGGTTTGATTATCTTATCGCTATCATAAGCGTCTTGTGTAGCTAATAAATTTATAGCATCACCAGCATTGAAAGTAGCATAAGGGTTGAAGTTTGATTCAGTAGGAAGTAAAGCATATCCTGGACCCCCAAACACATCTGACATAGTTTGTCCAGAAAAGCCGTTTATTGTAGGATCCCATAGTTTGCTTTCACCATCAAGCTTCCTGTATGATAAATGATAAGGAATTTTAACATTTTGCTGATTTCCATTAACTGGAACGTCTAAATTAAAGAAACCTTTTAGCTTAGATTTGGTAGTTCCTCTGATTTGAGACATTTCCTGTTCTGCTTGCGCTTGCCTATTTGTAAAATCTGTATCTAGTTTTTCTGGACTAATACCTTGTGTCCATCCAAATTGTTTACTCTTTGGAGGAAAAGAGATACTGATAGGTTTGCCTGTTCCCATCGAAGTTTGAGCATCTGCAATTACAGAATTTTGTACTAGATTGTCAATCGACGGACCAAATTGAGTCTCAAATGCTGCAGCACCTCCGCCATAAACAGAGATAGCCTCATCAGTTGCTCCTAGTTTGTTTAAGTTTTTAAAGACATCTTTATTGAAGTCATATCTAATATAAGGACTAGTACTATTAAAAAGATTTTTTAGTTGATTCTCAGTTTTTTTATCTACTGAATCGTCTAAAGTAAAAGCCACAGCAGCATCAAGACCAAATATTCTGTCTAGTTCTTTCTTTTGCGCCCGAAATGTTTCTACTCCCTTTATATATGTGTCTGGGTCGTATTGAGTTGCGGTAGGCTGCGCACTTTTGAAAACTGAAGAGCCAATACGATTACCGAGTGAATTGCCGAATTTTGCTACATTGCTATTGCCGTCAATTTCATAGCCTAATAAACTTTCTGCATATGAGCTTGGGTTAGTATTTCCTGCAAATAAACCTAAACCAGCATCAGGGTTTGAGACCTTGGTTGTTAATTTGCTTAAGGCAATTTTGACAGTTTCTACTCTACCAAGATAACCTGATGCAGGAGTATACTCTGCTTCAATCTGCGGCTGATCTACAGCATAATCTGCTGCTGGACTTGAGGATATTAGTAATTTCTTTCCACTTCGACTTGTAAGATGTTTATAACCTCCTCTAGTTTTAATGTTTTTAGTAAAACCTGGGTTGTTGGTTTCAAATTTTACATATCTATCCCTGAGTTGCTCTAGTTTCTTTTTAGTTATCTTTTCTTCTGTTAAGCCCTTATAATCTAAAAATGGAAAATCTAGTTTTGTTGTAGGGATGTTACTTGAATATGCATCGAATCTACTTCGGATTCCTCCAGAAGTGTTAGTAAAATACATATCAGCCCCAGTCAATACGCCATTTCCTGCTGCTGTGGTAAATGCTTTCGTTGTGAAATCTAGAGGTTGAGGTAATAATTTATCATTTGTGGCATTTAACGCTTTATTAGTAAGACCCGGAGGTGCTGATAAATTAACATCATTATTATTCCCAAACTCTGCTTTACCTCCGGTAATTTTATGACCTACACTTAGGTCATTATATCCGCTAAGAATTTTTTTATCAGGGAATTTTGTATATAGGTCTGTGTTAGTTACAGGTTTTTTATTACTATCATATTTCCATATGTCATCTGCAGCAGCAGCACTACCTGCAACATAGCCTCCAGCAGCGTAATAAGATACTGATCCTCCTTTAGAATAGCCGTTATTGATTGCTTCTAATATGGGTCTATGTTTCTGAGTGGCTGATCTATTAATAACAAACTCGCCTGGAGTAAGCATAGCAGGAACTGTGTCTGTGCCTTGAGGAGCAAAATCAACAGCGGCACCTTGACTAGCATAAATAATGCCACCAGCAGCTTTAGTATCTGGTTGTCGTCCTGCAGTTCTAATTCCGTCTACGATGTCCTGAATTTGTTGTTGATCGAATTTTAAGGTGACACCTTCTAAAGCTTCTTTTATTGCACTAGCACTGTCTTTGGCTATCTTTCCTGCTAAATCTGTATTTAGTATGGATAGTTGAGTATTTGCTTGCGCTTGTATTCCAATAGCTTTTTCATAAGTAGCTATGGCTTTAGCTGTGGCAGGGTCTAACGTAGGATTTCTTAAAGAATCTAAAACGTCACTAAGCATAGGATTCATACCTACACCACTCTCCCTCAGCATAGTTTCAAGAGCACCAGCTCTAAGATTATTTGACTGTTGATTATCTCCTAAAAATGGACTAATTTCTTTTAATAAAGACAGAGCATTGCCTCTTTGATCTGCAAATGCTTTTTGAGCTTCTTTTTGAGCGTCTCTAGGACTAGCGCCACTTCTAAGAGCTTTTCTATAAGCTTTCTGAGCTGCTGTGCTCTGTTGAATAGATACAGCCTGCCCGCTTATGTATCTTTGTAAATCGGCAAAAGAATTATTTAAAGTTTTTAATTGTTCTGGAGTACTAGTCACTAGTTTTTCAATAAAACCAACTTTACCAGCTTGATCTTGTTGAGCTTTTTGTATTTTATTAAGTGCAGAAGAAGCCAAGTTTGAGTTGTTGGCTAAACTTTCAAGTGCTGCTCTGGTTTCGCTTATTTGAAAATTTGTTTTAGATAATTCTTGAGTAGTTTTGATTACGGCAGCAGAAGCGTCAGGGGCGTTAATATCGTTACCTACAGCGTTAAGATTTGCCTGTTGAGATTGTCTTCTTGTCTCTAGTTGTCTTAAACTGTTCGCTATATCTGCAGGATCATTAATTCCTCCTGTTCTAGATCTAATATCTCTGTCTCGCTCTTTCTCTAAAGTATCTAAACTAATATCTTGACCAAGAGCACCTGCCAAATTAACCTGAGCATCAAACAATATACCAGCTGCTCTTCTAAGACGATTTGCAGATTCTAATTGAATCTCTGTCATTTTATTAATGGCGCTAGCATAAGAATTTAGTGATGACTGCCATTGATTTAAGGCATTTATGGCAGTTTTCCTGGCTTGTGCAGAAGTCCCTATCAAGTCATTGAGTCCTGATATTTTTTCTGTTAACTCCTGTAGCGAAACAGATCCTTTGTCTGTCTCATTAGTAATCTCTCCCACAGCTTTAGCAATTTCTCTAGATAGTTTAGCTGTTAAAGAAGCAGGAAGACCTAGATTCTTTAATTCTTCTTGAACAGCTCTGTTCACTCTTCCTTTTGCTATCTCAGGATTATCTCCTGCAGTACTCAAAACACTATTTATTGTTTTAAGTAAACTGTCTTCTAAATTTGGACCTAGTTGCAATAAACCTTTAATAAGTCCGGAATCATCACCGAATCTAGCCGCAGCCCTCCCTGTGGCTCTTGTAAAATCTTCGTCACTAGAAGCTAAAGGGTTTGCTAGAATATTAGCATCTTCTAAAGAAGATTGTCCTATTTTCGCTGAACCACTAAGTGAATTAATGGTTAATTCTAAGTTCTTATCAAATTTTTCTAAACTAAAAGCAGCTCTAGAAAGACTTTGGTCCATACTAGAAAATAACCTTTTAAAACTTATAGAAAGTTCTTTAGCTACTTTATTTAAATCTGCTAGGGCTTTGGTGTTAATACTAATCTTAATTTGTTTCCTAAGCTCTGCCTCAGCAACTTCATTAACAAAGTTAGCAGCGTCAATAGCGCTCATATTCTGTATGGCTTGTTGCACAGAAAGATCTGCCAAAGCTATGTTTTTAGCAAAATCTTTCAAATTAGCATCTGTTGTTAATTCTTTGAATGTGCTACCTGCATTAACTAAAGATTGTACATATTGTCTAGTTGATGCAGCAGCTTCGACAAATAATTTTGCATTCTCTCTAGCTAGTCTTGGTTGTTCTTTATCAAAATTGTCTTCTAGTGCGTCTTCACTGAAAAGGCTTTGTAAATAAGGAAGTACTCCCTGATTATTAAGTACCTCTCCTCGTTGAAAACTTCTATCTTGATCCTGTGAAAACATATCTGGAATATTTAATAAACCAAACTGAGTTTGTGTAAGGTTGTTTTGCGCTAGCTTTTGAGTTTCAGTAGTTATATTTCTTAGCTCTTGTCCTATTATCTGTAAATCTCTTTGATTTTCAGCATTTTTACTTAAGTCATCAAAAGCAGCTTTAAGTTTTTCTACTGACTCTTCTATTCTTGTTTGACTAAGTTTATCCGCAAACTCATTGGCAGCATTTCTTGCGTCTGCAAATGCCTTAACCATACTGACTGCACCAGCAGCAACGCCAGCAATAGGACCAGCAATACTAGATACAGCAAGTCCGGTAGAAAGTGCAGATGCTCCTCCTTGAACCGCTGCCTGATTAGCTGCTCCGCTAGCACTAGTAGGTTCTCCTCCAGCAAAAAAGTCTGTTATCATAGGAAGAGCTAAACTAGCAGCAATACTACCTTGAGATCCTATTCCTCCTTTTAATTTACCAAGCATCCCTCCACCAGTTGGCAATCCTCTAGATTTTTGCATCTGTTTGGTGATATCTCTTCGTGCTTTGACTTCTTGCTTCGCTAATTTTTTAGCTTCTGCCGCTGATTTTCCTGCTTGTCTAAGTTGCTGTCTTCTAGTAGCTTCAAATTGTTTGAAAAATTTACTCTGAGACTTTAAGTCTAATTGTGTTCCGGATACATACTGCTGAAGATCAGAACCTGATAAACCAGACGCTTTAAGATCAGCACTAGAAACACCAGTAACTTTTCTAGTTGCTGCAGAAAATGCTGAATCTCTTGCTTTAGCAATATCTTCTGCTGTTAAGTCTTCGTTTGCATTTTTTCTTGATTGTCTAATATTGTTTATCTTTTGTTCAGCCATTCTTTCTGCTTCGGCAGCAATTCTACCCTGTACAGCAGCACTATCTTTTCCTGTTGCTCCAAAAGTTTTCTCAGCATTTTTTCTTGTTTTAAGATTTTGGGCTGCTTGATCTCTAACAGACATTAAAGCTTTTTCTGCTTCTGCAATTTGAGCGGATGTGGCTCCTGCTGCTTTTAGTCTGTCTACATCAGCTTTTCCGGCTTCTATAGCAGTTCTATAGCTTACTCTTCCTTGATTGGCTACAATTTCTGAAGTTTTAGAAGATTGCATTCCTAGCTGTTCTAATACTGCTACTAATTTTTGTAATTCTTCTTTACCAGAATCAGGTATGGCAACCGTGGATGATCGAATTCTATCTGGTCTAAGAGGTACTCCTCCTCCATCAGCAAATCCAACAGGACCACCTTTATTAAAGCCTTGAAGTTTGTCTGCTTTATTCATCTTATTGAGTTGAGCAGAACCTATATTCTTTGCTGCTTTTTTATTGATTACAAATTCGCCGGGAGTTAACAATGCAGGAACGGTATCTGCTACGCTTCCTCCAGCAGCAAGTTTTAATGTTTCTGTGGTTCCATACTTTTCTATATATCTATCTACTTGACCTAAAAATTTAGACTTATCTTTGCCTCTTAAGCCTTTAATGTCTCCGACAGTTCTTGTCGTGTCTGTAGGAATATTTCCAGGAACACCAAAAAGACTACCGACATTACCAACACCAGCAGGAAAATCAATAGGTTCATTAGCGCTAGATTTCAAAAATGGAGCACCAACTCCAGCGACAGCAGTTTCAAGATAAGCTCCAACAGCATTGTAAAAACCGGTCTCTGTCATAATTGATTTAAGTTCTTTATCCGGTACAACACCTGCTCCAACTTTACCTGCGATTTGACCAGATATACCTTTAACAGTTTTAATAAAACCGTCTGCCATTTGTCCTTCATAACTATCTGCGATGCCTGCTGGCAAAACAGAACCCATGATGTTTACTGCTTTTTTGCTGGTAGGAGCTTTTACTTTTTCATTAAATGGTGTTCCTCTTAGTCCAATTACAGCAAACTTGGGCAAGGTTGCTTCTTGAAGTTGTTTTTTCTCTAACGCTTTGTTCAGTGCTGCCATCGATGCCGGATTTTTGCGCACGTTTGGATTGGTCAGCAAAGATTGTATTTGTGATGTTGTTGCTCCCTCTATAGCTGCTTTAGTAACCTTGCCGGTTTTTGCAACTTTAATCTCACCTCCGTTTTCAAATTTTTGAATATATCCACCCATATTTTTTGTTGCTTTTTTGCCAGAACCTGTATATGGCACAGCAACACCAGCTTGTACTAATCTAGATCCAAGTCTAGGAGCATTAAACATTGGTCTTCCGTATTTATCTTTCTGGCCAGAAGCTGATGCAAATTTATCATAAAGAGCTTGCTTAGATTGTCCTTTAGCCCATGTTTCCGTTATAGCTTTTGCTTGAGCTCCCTTTTCCCTTTCTGTCGCCGTTCCTCTGTTCAATTCATAAGCGTCAAAACCGACAAGTCTTGTACTAGTTTGGTAAGCTTCTGAAGAAGGAGTATAATCGATAGTTATACTGTCTCCGTCATAAGTTTCAACATAATCGACATTTGCAACCTTAGACGCTCTTGCTTTCTTAACTTCACCTGCCTTGGCAAATTTTTGTACTTTACCTCCTCCAGCATATTTATTCATACTTCCTAATTTTGAAGCACCAATAGTTTCAACTGCTTTTTTTCTAATTACAAACTCCCCCGGCGTTAGCATTGCTGGTACAGTATCTCTATTACCCTGGCCAGGAACCAAACCTCCCGTAGCAAAACCACTAGGAGCTCCAGACATTCTTGAGCCAAAACCTCTAGCCCCACCGCCACTTTTTATACCTCCTGCAAATCCAGAAGTAAATTGTGTAACAGCAGAAAGACCCTTAGCAGCTCCCATAATAGCTAAGACAGGCAGAACACCTTTAACACTATCTGCAATTTTAATTAAAGCACTAGCTAAACCTAAAGCACCTTTAGCAATTGTTTGGAAACTATCACTTCCTCCTATTTCTCTAAACAGTCCTAAAAATTCTTCTCGAACTTTGGCTATTTGATTGGCTAAACTTAATTGAGCGATTGCTGCATCTTCTGCAAGAGACCCTTGTCCAGCATTGGCTATTCCCAAAGCTCTTTGAGCGGTAGAAAACTGTTGAATAAGAGGAATAACTTTACCAATTTGACGGAAACCACCAAGCTCTTCTACAATATTTGAGAATGAAATATCTCTAGGATCTAATTTTCCAAGACCTTCGCTTAATAATTGAATAGCTTTAAATGGTCCAACAAATTTACCTTCTAAGTCTGTAAGAGTAACTCCAAACTCTTTAAGAGCTTCTATCGTAGAGCCTCTTTGTATTCTTGTAAAAATAGTTCTTAAACCTGTCGCAATAGTTTCTGCACTTTCACGAGTAGTAGCTCTAACACTAGTAAATACCGCAATGAATTCATTAAGAGCGTCCGTACCTTCGCTTACTCCTTTACTGGCGTTGGCAAACACACCACCAGTTCTACTAATAGCTTTGATAATGTCTCCTGCTTCAACAGCAAAACTAGCTGCAACAGCATTAATACTACCTAAGGCGCTGCCTAACTCATTAGAACTAATACCAAACTGTTTCATAAGTGCAATACTACCTTCGACAGTATTGTTAAGATTATCAAAAGAAGGAGCCAAAGCACTAAGAGCTAATGCCTCTAATGCTTTTTCTGTTTCTCTTGCATTTAAACCAGCCTGAGCCAACGTAACAGAAACTTGACTTAATTCTTGAGAAGTAACGCCCAAGCCAGTACTAAGTTTAGTAATAGAAGTTTGTAGTCTACTTAAAGACTGAGCACTATCTCCTGTAACCTGTTGCAGTCTAATAAATTGTTTTTCAAATTCTATAAATGAGCTAACACCACTAGTAATAGCAGTATTTAATTTAAAAACAACAGCAGTTACAGCACTAAATGCAGCAAATCTTCTAATTGCCAACCCCGATTGTTTGCCGAACTCTTCCATTTCTGTTCTAGAAGAAGCTAAAGATTTACTAACGCTCTGTTGTTTACTAGCTAGTTGAGCAGAAGCTTGGGTGGCTTTATTAATAGAAGTACTAACCTGATTAGCATTAATACCATTAATTGCTGTACCTAAACTACTAATAGCCTTGGCTGCATTTCTACTATTAACGCCAGTAGTAATTAATGTTTTATTAAGGGCTTTTAGTCCAGCATTTAGTTTCCCTATATTAGTACTACTATTTTTTGCTACTGTTAAATTAACATTAGCATTAATATTACCCAATTGTGATTTAATATTTTTTGTCACAGCCTTAATGTTAGAGGGACCCCTAAGATTAAGCTGTGCTGTCAAGTTAAAAGCATTGGCCATTTAAGTATATATCCTTAATCCTTATACAAAGGGATCCCACTGCGTGTGGGATCCCTTATATAAAAAGCAACACTATAATATACACTAAATTAAGCTGATTCTTCCTTTTCTGCTTTCTCTTCTTTAGATTTTTTAGATTTAGAAGATTTGGCAGCTGGAGCTTCTTCTTTTTCGGTAGAATCCTCGGTTGTTTCAGCAACAACTTCCTCTTCTTCCTCTAGAATAATCGGCTTTCCATCATCATCCAAGAAAGGTTCTGCATCAACGACATATTCGCCTTCAGCATCAACAATGTTACCAAATCTATCAACAAAATTACCCTCTTTGTCAATGTATCTACCACTCTCATCAACCAAGCGTCCTTCAACATCAACAAATTCCCCTTCTTTATTTACAAGCCTAAGTTCTTGATCTACAAACTTGTATTTTTTAAGGAATTTATTTTCTGGTAGATTATGCTCATAATCATTGTCCAAACCATAAATCATATTAGCTAAATGCTGAGCACCTAAAATAGCAACCTCTTCCCCTGATCTGTTCAAATAATCTTCCATGCTAGCAAAACAAGGTTGCTTTGTCTCATTATCTACTAAACAACTAGATACCAAATAATTAAATCTAGCATTATCAGCTTGACCTTCAGCACTATGATTATCTAAACTGGTTCGTACACTTACCAAAGCCCTGATTTCATCACGCACAACTTTCATTCTTAAAGCTAATTCTTTAGCTTGACTAAGTCCAAAACCTCCTTTAGCTAATTTCTTTTCTCCATCTAATAGCTCTCTTTGAAGAGTATCAAATTTTTGTTGTTTGTCGTCATCCCATAAACCTTGATCTTTCAATAGATCTTCTAATTTAGCTCTGACGACACTTTTAGATTTTACTGCATCAGTAAAAGCTTGATTGTAAACCTTTTGAGCCTCTCTTTGATCGTGTAAAGAAGGATTCTTTACTAAGAATTCCTTTTCTGATCCATCCACTTCTGCTTTAAATGTTTTCGTTTTCATCTTCTCTCCTGTCCTGATTTATGTTAAACTTATAGTGATACTTTTCAACGCAAGATGTTCTTTGAGGTAAAGAATTATTTCCAAATATTAAATCTTCTAATTCTTCTGTTGCTAACCTTATTTGATGATTTCCATTGTTTAAAATCTTAGTTCTAACATCATCCCATAATTCTGCATAATGGTCGCTACTATCTAGTACTTCTCCAAAAGCTTCCTCAAATCTAGCTAGTGAGCCTATCATGGTAGTCCTAATTCTTGTTTCAATTTTTTTTACTATCTCTGGTTTGTTTTTTTTGTATGTCATATTAAAAATTCTTTCTTACGTTTAACGCAGATTTTTGCTCTGGAATTAATACAGTTTTAGTTGTTCGTAGGTCTTCAACAGATACAGAACCCTCTTCGCTCAACTGTTGCATATTTGACTTGTATACGTGTTTAGCAGCAGGACTATTCATGTTGTATATTTCTTCCAATTCTTCTTTATTATTATCAGCCATAACATATACTTCTCCTGCCCCTTTCAGTCTGTTATTCTGATTATCTAAATCAGACTGTTTTTTCTTTCTAGCATTTTCTCTTTTTTGTTTTATCATCCAACCATCCAGCAAGTCATGATCATTTATGATATCCTCATTAGGAGATTCTGGATGCTCATAAACACTGTCATACATTTTGCTGGTATTTACCAAGTTTCTTTGTTCTTCAGACCATTCGCACACAGGTGCTGAAAATACATTTTGCTTATCAGCATTCCAATAAGACCTCCAAATATCACTTTTAGCTATATCTCTATACTGATTATTATTAATATGATATTTATTAATCTCGCTAACCAATTGATTAAATTTATTATAAGACTGAGGGGATTTATGAGTTTCGTTATTGAATACCTTTTTATTATTGAGGTATAGTGAATTTACAATTATATGTTCTTGCTTGATGCCTTCTGCATATCCTTCTAAAGTGTGCGTTTTAAATTCTTGTTTTTTAGCATATAAAGAGTTGATCTGATTTTCCATATTTCTAATATTATTCCTGAGTTTAACAATCATCTTGTTGTTTTTATTTATTATGAATGTCTCATACAACAACATTTTTTTATCTTCTATAGTTTTGTCAAAAACTTTCATTTGTTTTTCCACATTTGTGTTCCATAGATCCAACTCAATCATCAAGTCGATCATATCTTCTTCACGAATCCAATTCCCGTATTTTTCTTCATTAATTGTATTATAATATAATAAATCAGCATCATAGTTAAGTTTATTATTTGCATGTCTTAATTCATAAATTTGGTCTTGAAAGTAAAACTGAAGACTTTTCTCAAAAATTCTATGCAAAAGAAATTGTATTTCTGCATTATTCATCCTTATCCTGATTATTACTAGATTGTAATTTTTGTATTTTTTGGTCTTTTTCTTTGATTTCTTCTTGTAATAAAACTATATATCTTTGGGCCTGAGACATGTCAAAATGCAACTTGCCCAAAGATAATAGTATATCATCCGTATTATAGTTCATCTTTTTCCTTTTTCCTATTTTTATTAATCCTAAATCTACCAACACGACACTACTTATTATACTGGATTGGCTACCACCACTGCAGCGTTGGTGCTGATGAACGTACCACTTGCATCAACTTTAAACTTGTTAAATGTTTGATAGCTATATGTGATAGTAGCATTACCACCACCAGCATCTCCACCACCATAGTTTACACTAGTAAGCTTGTTTTTCTTGCCAAGATCAATTGAGTAAAGATCAGCTGTCGGATTCTTTCCGCAGATGACAATCTTGATCGGTCTATCGTCAACATTTTTAATGATATCGGTCGAACAAGCATTAACCCTATCAAAGTCTTTAGCCTGTATTTGATCGTGACTTTCAGCAAGAACTTCGAATTCACTACTAATCTCTACTGGGAAAGTAGCATATCTAGCATAAGGAGAGAACTTGCCAAGCTCAAATACTGCTTCTCTGCCAAGATCCATACTAATATTAATATTTTGAAGATATGGCCTGGTTTCACGACCTGCATCTCCGGCAACAGCATCACGAGGATTAAGAGCAATACTACCTAGTGTTCCATCTGTGCCGGCTACTGCCGCTGCTTTATTACCCGCTACTGTTCCGGTTGGTAAAACACTAAGAGTACTTAAATTAATTCTACGGCCAATTTTGTGAGGCTCAAGTTGATTTCCAAGATCTCCTGAGTTGTCATCGTTGCCAGCACCAGCACCAGTGGCATTCTCATAAATCTTTGAGTTTCCAACAAGAGTAACATCTTCTGTGATAAAGCCTTCTACAGGAATAGTGTAAGCAACGCTAGAAAGATACATACCACTACAAGTAACTTCTCCATATCCAGCTGTTGCATTCTGAGCATCGAAAGCATCTGAACTTGTGTCTTTATAAGTACGTAACTCAACTTCAACTCTGTTAGTACTAACCTTGCCAAGCTCTACATCGAACGCAGTACCTGTGCCTTGAACACATATAGGATATAAGAACTTAGTGCCATCAGCAATTTTTTGAAGACTAACTTCTACATCAGGAACATTTTCTACATTATCATAGATTTCAAGTTGCCCCAGTTGGAAAACTTGTTCTAGATTGAAATTAGTGGTAATACCCACACTCTGTAGACCCTTTGGGAAGACCTGAGTTCCGAATGATGCGTTTGCTGGATTAGCGGGCTTTAACCCTACTGCTTGTGTCGCGTAATATACTCTTGTATTTGCCATTTTTGAAGCTCCGTTAATAAGTTGAAAACGTTAATGTGCGTTGGGCTCTATAATAGAAGATTACACCAAAAAAAAATTATTTGTTTATTTCTAAAGTCCAACGAATAACAGCGTTGTGAAGACTGCTAGACAAGGTGTTTTTTTCTGATAAAACAGCATTGAAAATATGGCCAAATCTAGAAATATAGTTAGTGTCTGAAACTATATCTGAGTAATTAATACCGCTTGGATTAATTTCCCCTCTATAATTTAACTCATATTTATTATTCTTAACAAGTTTATCAGTGTCATAAAAAGCCAGACCTTTATCTTTTTGCAATAGAAGGGTGTCAACCAAGGAATCTCTCTGATTTGTATTTTGTGTGAATATGTGTAATAAAACATCTTGTCTTAATATGTTCTCGTAACTACCAAGTTCAAGAGGTATTTGTTGATTTCTCGCTATTGTTTCTATAACTATAAATGGAGGCTGAACTCTGTTATTGGCCAAAATATTATAGTCTGGATTTTTGTCAAATTGATAAGATTGGTATGTATTTCGTTGTAGTTCTTTCCACCAAAAACTCTCTGAGCTTTTATATACCTGAACATATCTATAAGCATAGTCTAAATATACTTTACTGCTAGCACTAATAGGCTTATCTAAAGTAATACGGCCATTTGTATAGTCTATATAATAGGACCTTGTAGAATTACCAGTAGGTCCAGGATAAAACGTGTCATTTATATATATACCACTGACTGAATTAGGGACAGTGGAATAGCTAACTCCTGTTTCATAAACCCAATCTTTTCTAAAAGCTTCCCACGCTGTATTGTCTCTGGATGATTCTGGATTTTTAACTGGTCTAAGTTGATGGAAATTACCCAATTTCATGTCTTGCGTAGGTCTGTCTACGTTAATAAATCCTCCAATATCCAAAAAACACCAATCTAAAAAATGTTTAATATTATGCTCTATTGTAGAAAAGGAGTTCTTTTCTCCGATTTTATCTACCAAATTAAATTTAGAGTAATTTCTAATAGTCATATACTTTTCTCTATATTGGTTTTGATAATTGTAACAATTTCTCTATCTAGTCTGCTTATAGCTCTAGTAGTCCAATTGCTCTCTGCCGTTCCTTTATACTCCGGAGGAACTCTCCAATCTTGATTAGAATTTACCATAATACCATTTCCGCTTCTTGAATTAGGACTTGGTCCGTATT
>Ga0209336_10000280_pt1 | contig 26659 bp, 36 predicted proteins | sample LinPmetageLP32_FD_184042 | JGI IMG/M metagenome (GOLD analysis project Ga0209336, IMG submission 184042) | Marine viral communities from the Pacific Ocean - LP-32 (SPAdes) (version 2) | ecosystem: Environmental > Aquatic > Marine > Oceanic | place: Pacific Ocean | collected 2009-08-23
AGCTGAACTATTAACACTAATGGACAAAGACCATTGGGATGATATGTTTAACAAAAAGTATACAGTTCACACAGCTAGCGCAGTAGTTGAAACTGTTGACAATTCGTTCGATGTAAGTACATTAGACGACAGTTAATATAACTTATGAAAGGTATAGAAATGGACGAAAAAACTCAGAAATACATCAATGGGCTTATCAGCATGCTTACTAGGCAAAGAAATCAAGCTTTAGATATGAATGCAAAACTTCAAGCTGAAATGGATGTTCTAAAAGCAGAACTAGCTCCGGCTCCAGAAGCAACTGAAACTGAGGAAAAGCCAGAAGATCAAGAGGCTGAGTAATGGCCACGGAGCATTGGTCACCGGTATATGTTCTTTCAGTAACCTCAACGGATATTGCGTCTGTATTTGAAACTTCTACTTTTGGAGAAACTGCTTTTGGTGTATTATCATTTGGAGGCAGTTCAGATATTGGCAAAGAAATATGGTCAACGGTCAACGCAGCTGGAACAACTGAGTCTTGGTCTTCCATTACTCCGTAAGGATTTATTATGGCGATAACACAAGGATTATGTAATTCATTCAAACAAGAACTTTTACAAGGTTTGCATGACCTTGATGGTCATACATTAAAGATGGCGTTGTTTACATCCAGTGCTACACTTGGAGCAACGACTACGGCATATTCTACAACAAACGAGTCAAGCGGCACAGGGTACACGGCCGGCGGTGCAACACTTGCAAACGTTGCTGTATCATTGTCAGGCACTACAGCTTTTGTTGATTTTGATAATGTATCTTTTACAAGTGCAACAATCAGTGATGCTGCAGGTGCTTTGATATACAATTCATCTGCTAGTGACAAAGCAATAGCAGTTGTAGATTTTGGTGCTACAAAGTCAGTATCTAGTGGAACACTAACAATAACATTACCAACAGCGTCAGCGACAACAGCATTAATAAGGGTAAGCTAATGCCTTTATCAAAACTAGAAATAGCTCCGGGGATATTTAAAGATGAGAGCTCTTACTCTCAAGAAGGCAGGTATATCGATGCAGATAAAATTCGGTTTTTACAAAATAGACCAGAAAAAATAGGTGGTTGGGCAAAACTAGACACAGATAATATTGCAAGTGGAGTGGTTCGAGCACTACTTCCGTATCGTGCTAACAACTCAAAACGTTATATTGGTATCGGTACTCATAGTCATTTGTATTTATATGATGATGGTGCTGGTAGTTATGTAGACATTACACCGGCTTCAAACTACACAGCTGGTGCACAACACACAACGATCAGCTCAGGAGCGTACACCTACAATACTGTGTGGACACTTGATATGTTTGGAGAAGATTTAATTGGAGTTAATGGTATTGGTGGACGACTTGTAAGATTAGACACTAGTGCTTTTCAAGCAAACGCAGCAACTAACGCTGTTACAGAAGTAACAACAGGCGTTCCAGCAACTGCAAATGGTGTGATTGTGAACTCAGCATCAAGACAAGTTGTGCTGTATGGGGCTCATGACGGCACGGCAGCCAACCCTATGAATGTTGCGTTCTCTGATCTTCAAGATATTACAGACTTTGTTCCTGCCACTTCTAACTTTGCAGGATCACAAGTTTTAACTGGTGGAAACTTGCTTCTTGGTGGCATACGAACAAGAGGTGCTATTCTTTTATTTTCTGATACGTCAGTATTTACCATGACATTTGTTGGACAACCTGATGTCTTTGCTTTTCAACAAGTTGCAGAGAACGCTGGTATCGTTGGACCACAGGCAGCAGCCGAGTTTAATGGCACAGTGTTTTGGATGGGCAATGATGGCTTCTATCAATATGCAGGCGGTGTACAACAAATACCTTGTTCAGTAGAACGTCATGTATTTGACAATTTAACCAAACAACAAAAGATAAAATGTTTTGCTGGCATCAATCCTAAATTTAACGAAGTATGGTGGTTCTACCCAGCTGGGACAAATGCTGACTCTGAAGATATAAATAAATATGTCATCTACAATTACAAAGAACGAGTGTGGTCTATTGGATCATTAGTTAGAGGAGCGTGGGCACCTGAAGGTATTTACGATAACCCAATCGCAAGTTCTGTTTCCGCAACATCATCATTTATTTACAAACACGAGTTTGGTACAGACGATGAATCGTCTGCTTTGGCCTGTACGTTGACGTCTGGAGAAATGGACATTCAAGACGGTGATGACATTATGTTTGTAGACAAAGTTATACCCGACTTTGATGATCAAGTTGGTTCAGTCAGTATGAATTTAAAATTTAGAATCTATCCGAATGCTTCTCAAATAACAGAGGCAACTGAAACATTAGCAACAACAACTGAATTTACAAGTATCAGAGCACGTGGACGACAGATGTCTGTTATCCTATCAAGTAACGCAACTAGTTCACATTGGAGACTTGGCGACATTCGTTTGAACATTCAACCTGATGGTAAACGATAATGTCAGGATCACGATTTAGATCGTTACCACGATTTACAGCGCTCGACGGACAACCGACAACGGACGCTTTGGGTGAACACATAAATCTTCTTACAAGTGTAATTGAACAAAACATTCTTGAAATAGATCGTGCTGTATCAACAGAAGACTTAGATCTTGACACTGGTTTTGAGGCACCAGCACTCGGTACAGCGACAGTGGCCAACGCACAAGTAAGTTCATCAGCTGACATAGCTATAACAAAATTAGACCTTGCTGGAGCTACAACTCAAGGCGATGCTTTAGATAATAATGACGTATTCTTTATGTTAGATTTAAATTTAGGTACAGAAACATATGCTAACAGTGACAATAAAAAGGTTGCAGCGTCAAGAATTAAAACATATGTGTCTGATTTAACGTTGACCACAGCAGCGCAGACTGCTATAACTAGTGTAGGAACCTTGACAGGCTTAACTGTCACAGCTTCTGGTACTGCTGCAAAACTGCAATATACAGGGTCTAGCGGCAACCCCTGCGTAACATTGGATCAAGATGATGCCGATGCTCCATTTATAGACTTCGACGGAACTGCTGGTGCAGCCAATACAAACAGTGTTGTAACAACCACAGGCAATGTTTCAGGAGGTATAAATCGGTTTGTAAAAGTTAAACAAGGTGGCACAACATATTATATGCCGCTCTATGCAGCGAGTTAATTTATGGGTATTGGAAAAAAAATAAAGGGTATAGTTAAAAAGGTTATACCAAAAGAAATAGGAGGATTAGCTCCTATCGTTAGCGTGTTCAATCCAGTTCTTGGCGCCATGATGGGTGTTGCAGGTGGAGTTCGCGAAGGAAATTTAATGAAGGCAGCTATGTCGGGGCTTGGAGCCTACGGCCTAGGGTCATTTGCTCAAGGAACTAAACTCTTACCTCAACTTGGAGGAGGCATCAGTGATGCACTAGTTGGTGGACTACAAAACATTCCGGGCGTTAATCAAATTGCAGGAAGCAATCTAGGGCAAGGCATCGGAAGCATATTTAAAAACATTCAAGGTCAAGGCGGTAAGTTTGGTAATCTATTAAAAAAAGGATTCACTGGACAACCTCAGTACGACGAGTACGGAAAAATAATTAAGCAATACGGTCAAGGAAGACCGGGCGGTGGCGGACTAAGTGATATATTGTTTGGACAAGGAAACCTTGGAGTATCATTACAAGATTTATTATTTGGCGGTGCAGGAGCATTAGAGTCTTATTTTGCTAAAAAAGACATGGAGAAAAAAATAGCGGGTAGTGGTTTTAATAAATCGTTATCAGAATTAGAACAACAATATCCAATAGCTCAAGCAAACTATGATCCAGCAGCAGTCTATCAAGATGGCGGCAGAGTTCATGGATTTTTAGGTGGATTATTTAGAGGTGACGAAGAAGTTGAAGCAGCTGTTCCAGACGGCTACGATCAATTGAACAGAGAATTCTTATCTGTAATGAAAGCTTCTAGAGGAATGTATGACATGCAAAATCCTCAGCATCGAGTAGAAGTTGCAGATATGTTGGGCGCAACTGATATAGAAACAAGAACAATGCTGAAAGAAATAATGAAAAATTATATGAGGACGAAAGAAGCAGACGGTGGTATAATTGAGGAACGAACAAATTATAATATGGGCGGACTTGGTAGTATTCCACAAGCACCAGCGGTTCCACAAGGACAACAATTGGATGGCAGAGGCGGCGGATTTATTCCTATGGGAGCACAAGAACGAAAAGACGATGTACCAGCAATGTTGGCAAAAAATGAATTTGTAATGACCGCTGATGCTGTGCGAGCAGCAGGGGGTGGCAGTATTAATGAAGGCGCAAAACGTATGTACAGTATGATGAACAATTTAGAAAATCAAGGAAGAGGATAAAATTATGACTACACCAGTTGGCGATTACACCAATATGCCTAAGTTTCTTCAAGAAGCTTATCAAAAAACAATTGGCCAAGCATCTAACATTGCAAGTAGACCTATTAATGCTGGAGCAATGTCTCCGGGTTTTGATCCGTATCAATCAGGAGCAGCAGGAATACTAACGCAAGGTCTTGGTTCGTACATGCCTTACATTGAGAAAGCAGCTCAATACGCAGGACCGCAAGGCGCTTCTGCATTTATGAATCCGTACACACAAAATGTGGCACAAAATACCATGACTGATTTAAACAAACAATTTGGTTTACAACAAGCGCAAGCTGATCAACGAGCCATTCAATCTGGATCTTTTGCAGGATCTGGAACTCGTGGAGCTGTGTTTGATGCAGCGTTAAAAGGAGAACAAGCAAATACAATGAGAAACACTATTGGTGACATATATAATCAAGGGTTTCAACAATCACAACAAGCCGCACAAAACGCATCAGGTTTAATGTCTGGACTTGGTTCTCAAATGCAGCAGCAAAGATTAGGAGACGTTAACGCGTTATTTAATTTAGGACAAACAAGAAGAGGGTACGATGCTCAACGTGCTCAAAACGCTTATGAATTACCAATGAACCAAGCATCGTTCTTACAACAAGCAACGCTTGGTATGCCTATGTTCCAACAACCAAATATGCCTAACATATTTCAAGGAGGCATAGGTGGTGTCGGAATTGGAAGAACGTTGGGACAAATGAGATAATGTCAGTTTTTAACCGAAAATTATTTACACACACGCCGTATCATCATTACGGCACAGGAATATCTTCTGGGTTAGTCGAGAGACAAGGGTTCGCGGTCGGCGGACGGGTAAAATTAAAGATAGGTGGGGGCTCTTCTTTTAATGCTCAAGCAGCAATTGACCAACAACGGGCAGAAACAGACAAAGCACAATTATTTAAGGGTAACGAAAGTATACTTCCCGCAGAAGTAATTAACATGAGTCCAATAGGAAGAGCGTATCAAATTAATTTTAATAAATTTTTAAAACAAGCAGGAGTAACTCCTGAACAGTATAAAGAATTTTCTAAAGAAAACAAACAATCTTTAGCAGAAACTATAAATGATCAAGTTGTTGAATCTTTAATGACACAGTTTAATGTTGGTTATGAAGATATTGAAAAAGCATTCGGAGGAAAATCAGGAGAAAAAGGTCAAAATAAAATGATTAAACAAAGTTTGAAAGCAATAAATCAAACATATGATAAAGGACTGCTTTCAGACGATCAATTTTTAATAGATCAACAGACCAAGTTAAATGACAGACTTGCAGAGATAGAAGAAAATTTTCCTACAGCAAGAAATCCTTTACCTGATGTCAAAAGAATGGAAATTGAACAAGAGGAACTACCACCTCCTCCTCCTGCTGGTGGAGGTGAAGAAGGTCTCGCTGCTATAGCAAGCGATAGTTTAATGGGAAGAGATCAGACAACAGACGAGTTTAGAGAGGACTACATTAACAAAATACTTGGAGCTCAAGAACAATTGGGCATAAATGAAAAAGCAAAAAAACAAGCAATGAATGAATCTTTATTAAACATAGGGGCAGCAGACCCTGTACAAAAAGGACAGTCTTTAATTCCTATGTTGGCAAAATCTTTTAAAGACCCTATGAAAGAATTATATGCGGCAGAAGCTGAGTACGACAAAGATGTCTACGATAGATACGCTACTAGAGCCGACACAGGATTAACTCCTGAAAGACCGGGAGCTCAAGTTGAATTAGCAGAATACTTTATGAGCAAAGGCGTACCTCAAAACGAAGTTCTAGATCTTTTAACGGGGGCGACTGACAGACAATCAGAGTTATATAACAACGAAGTTGTTCAAGATATGGTTGGAACTTATCTGGATGAAAATCCAACAGCGAGTCTTGCAGATGCGTACGATTCTGTTTTAGAAGGAATTCTTCCACCAAAAAGTTTAACGGATAAAACAATTACAGCCGAAACGTTAACAGCTCCAAACAACTCTGTTCTTGCTAACGGCGGACGAGTTGGTTTAAATATGGGAGGCCAACCTACAACTAATTTTGCGATGTCACCAAATCAAGGCACAGCCATGGAGCAAGCAAGAACAGAAGCAATCACGTTTGAAGAACTGAGAGCTCAATTACCAGAGTACATTAATGATGACGTTGTACGATTACTAGTTCAAAGCCCAGAAGCATTAATGGATCTAGCAGAAGCACAAACAGCAGAAGATTTGGACAGGTTTGAACAAAAATACAATGTTCAAGTGACTATGCCTTTTGCTGAAGATGGAGTTACAACAGACGGAGCGTTGTAATGTCAAAGAAAGACAGGTTTTATTTATTCGGAACTGAAGAAGGGACTAAAGGTCCTGAATTTAATGTTTTTGAAAATGTTGGTTTAGGTCTAGCATCAGGTGCATTAAAAATACCTGAAGCAATTTTAGAACTTGGAGCAGGATTTATTGATTATGCTGCTGATACAGACCTTGTTACTGCGTTAGAAGAAAATTACCCTAGAATAAATGTTACAGACGGAGTTGGTAAATTTGTTGAAATTGCTGTTCAATACGGAGTTCCATACTCTCAAGCATTAAGAATCGGCAGTAAGCTAGGTTCGATGAAAAAAATGCGTGATCTTGGTAATGCCACCAAAGTTAACACTGCATCTAAAATTGCTGGCAAAATGGGTTATTATGGTGCTCCAGCAATTGTTGCTGACGCAGTAACTGGTTCTGCTAGAGACGCTACTTTAGGAGAAGCGTTTGGTGCTTACGATGAATATGAAAAAGAAGTTGAAGGAAAAAAAGGATCAGAAAAAGCTGAAGAAGTTATAAAACAGAAAATATTAACAGGAATAGAAGGCGGAGTTTTAGGGGGACTTATTTCAACTGCGGCGGGTCCTGCAATTAAAACTACATTTAAATTAGGTGCAATGGGAGCATCTGGAGTTGGAAAAGTTGTATCACCTCTTGTTATAAACCCTCTTCAAAATCTTCTTGCAAAACCTGCAGTAGGTAGTCTAACTGCAAAAACATTAAACTACATTGATTTAGCAAAACAAAAAATAGCTCCATTGTCTTTAAGACAATTAAAAATGATGGATGAAAATAAAAAAACTATATATGAGAAAATTAGATCTAAAATTGCTCAATACGTTACTCCAGAAGGGTTAAATCCAAGAGAAGTTCAAGCTAGATTAGGTGGCGTAGACGATGCAGTAAAAGCGGTTAGAAATGATCTTGACATGTTTATTCCTATGTTGGTTACAAACATAAAAAAAGCATCACAAATAATTAGCAACGGTTCAAATAAAACTGGAAAAATGACATTGACTAGAGAGCAGGCTCTTTTAAAAGAACAGACAAAAAAATTAATTGAAGAAGACGTAAGTAAAGTTCTTTCTTTAAGAGAAAAAGAAGGAGGACTGCGCATACAAAGCAAAGATGCAAGCAAGGAAACGTTTAGAACCATGTATGCAAAAAAAGGATTAAAAGGAAAAGATTTAGACAATCTTGTTAATTCTCTCACTAATGTTAAAGATATCGGTAGGAGACTTGTAATAGATGTTAACAAAACATTTAAAGATGCAGGTGTAGGAGCGGGACTCAGAAAAGAAATAACGACAGAACTTAACGAAAACATTGAAAAGTTAATATACAGAGATTCTACAAATTATTTTGCAGCTTTTGATAATCAAATTAATTACAGATTTAAAGGGAAAGAATTTGAAGTTAAAAAAACAGCAGCGATAGAAGACGCGTACAATTCTTTGAAAGCAGAACAATTAAGTCTTAAAACAAGTTCTCCAAATCCTGCTAAATATATTGAAACTGCTGATGAAGTTTTAAGAGAAAAAGCAAAAAAAGAAATTGAACAATTAATTCGTTTAGCAGAATCACAACGAAGCGAAGGTTCTTTCTTTTTTAATTTAAGAGTAGCTAAAGAAAGAGGAGCAACAGAAGCAGGAGAAAAATATTATACTAGTATTTCAAAAGAAATGATAGATAAAAGATTTTTTAAAGAAGGAGACGACTATTCTTTAAGACTTAAAGAACTTTTAGGAGGAGAATTTTCTCCATTAAAAGGTTTTGAAGATAAGTATATGTCCGTGGCTAAACAATTAGGGTTAAAAAAATACGTAAATAGTTTAGTAAGTCACGACACCTCTTTGGGTGCTGTCGTAGCAAACAGGATGCAAAAAATATTTTTTAAACCTACCAAAACTGCAGCAGAAATAATGGAAGAAGTTCCCACTATAAGTCGTAGTGATGCTGAAGCAACGGCCAGTCTTGATCTTAGAAGACAGGTGGCCACAGAATATGGTTTAGATATAGACAAAGTTCCTCAATTAGTTGCAACAAACCCTAAAAAATTTGTTGGAGATAAAAAAGTAGATGAAGATATTTTTGGTGTTTTTGATGCAATTAACACAGAAAAGCGCAATGCTTATTTTACCACAACGGGCATAGCAGAAAATTTAAAAGGAATGAAAAACATAACTGATAGTTTTTTAAACATACCTCTTTATAAATCATTTTTAAAAATGAAAGCTGGAACTCAAATTGGAAAAACAATATTAAGCCCAGTAACACAAATTCGTAACTTTACATCCGCAGCTTTTTTTGCTCTACACAACGGTCATTTTGGAAATCCTTTTGGAAAAGGAGATTTCTCTATTAGTGATGTTTTGAAACAACACGTAGATGAACTGTTCCCAAATGGAGTCATTGATCAGGCAGGTCTTAAAAAAGTAGCTCAAGAAGCTAGAAGAAAAACAGAATTAGGAGTTACTTCAGGTAGCCCAATTCAAAAAGAAATTGATGATTTAGTGCAAGATTTATTTGTCAAAAGAGGAAGTGATTACGCTACCACAGAAGAACTTTTTAACGCTGCCTATAGCTCAACAAAATATAAAAATTTAAGAGGTACTGTAAAAAACATTACAGGGTATGACGCGGTAGGTTTTTCTAAAAGATTATATTCTACAGCGAATCAATTTTATGCTAAAGGAGACGATTTTTGGAAAGACTATGGATACAGATATACTATGTCTCAATTAAACGAAGCTTTACCAGATGTGAATACATTAAACCCATTAACAAGTAAAAACTATACTCAAGAAGAAGTAGCAAAACTTATAGAAAAAGCTCACAATCATTTGTTTAAACGTCGTCCCAATATTTTAAAAGATGGGGCTGAACGAGGAAAATCTTTTGGTGTGTTGGGAGAAAAATACAAAAACAGAAAAGAATTAATGGAAGAATTTTCTGCAGAATATATAAAAAATACTTATCCAAATTATTCGTATGTGTCTCAAGCAGTCAGAGAATTACGTCGTCTTCCAATTGGAAATTTTATTTCTTTTCCTGCTGAAATATTAAGGACGTCAAGTAATTTAGCTGTGTTGACTGGAAGAGAACTAAGCATAGCCACTGGCAATGCGGCTTTGGACACGGCGTTTAGAAAAATGGGGTCTAGAAGATTGCTAGGACAAATGGCAGGGTTTACTTCTGGGCCTTTGCTTGCGACATACTCGTTAAAAATGTTAGGTATAACAGATCAACAATACGAGGCTTTACGGGAATCTCAAGTTGCAGAATGGAACAAGTACAGTGATCTTATTATGATAGGAAAACGAAAAGACAAAGATGGTAACGTAAAATATAAATACCTTAACTTTGCATATCAAAATCCTTATGATTACATTCGAGCTCCTATGTACAATTTTCTTGGAGAATATAATGCAACAGGAAAAGTAGGAATGGATCATGAAGACCGTTTTGTAAAATCTGCTTTACAAGGATTAAGTACTTTGTTTCAACCATTTATGGGAGAAGCAATTTTAACAGAACGATTATTAGATGTGTATAGGGGCACCACCAATACAGGTAAACGTGTGTGGGACAAAGATGTTGATAATGCCGGGGACATAATGGTTCGTTCGTTTACTCATTTATTAAAAGGAGTGACTCCCGGAGTGTTCTCTCAAGTTTCAAACGTTTCAGAGGCTGTTGCAAAAAATGTAACACCTTATGGAAAACAATACAACCTCAGCGATGAATTAATTGCTTTGCTTTCAGGAGTTCGTGTTTACGAAGCAGACATGAAAAACAATTTAAATTTTAGTTTAAACAATCACCTTAGATCTATTCAAACTTTAAAAAGTAGGGCCGGAGCGCAAATTTTTGCATCGAATGTTACACCGAACACAGTCGTTTCTGCGTATAAAGATTACGTAGAGGGCTCATATAGAGAATACAATGAAATGAGAAAAATATTAAATGATCTAGAAATTTTAGGTTTTGAACGGAAATATATAAACAAATATTTTAAACAAAGAAAAGTAAGAAAGGATATTGTAAAAACACTGAGACGAGATCGTTTTGTTCCTCCAAAATGGGAAACGTTTTATAACGATCAACGTTTTGAAAAAATTGCAAAAGAAAGAGGTCTTTCTAGAAGACAACTTTTTCCTCGAAGACAAACACGAAACATTGAAAGACAGTATCGTAGCATAGATCTTCTTCAGTCACTAGACAATGTTCGTAGTTTAATAAAAAATAAAGAAAAAGACAGAGATGAAAAAATAGCGCAAAGAACCGCAACACAGGGACAAGGAATAACGGCCGACGGTTCACCGTTAGTTACTCGTGGCGCTCAAGTAGCACCAAACAATCAACAAATGTCTGCAATAACAGGAAAAACTGGATTAACTGAAATTGAAACTGCTTTGCTAAGTCCTGAAGAACAAATAATAAGACAAAGAAATAGGATAGTTTAATATGAGCAACGAAACAAAAATAGCTTTAGAAGCCCATCTGTCTGAGTGTCAATTGCGCTATGAGATCTTTGAAGAAAAATTAGATACGTTGCAAGCACAACAAAACACGATAAACAAACACACGTTTGAGTTGCGTCAGATGATGACGTGGTTTATGGGAGCATCAGCTTCCTTTGCCGCAATATCTATTCTATTGAGTATTGTATGGGTGTTTCAGAGACTTGTTTAACGTAAATTATTTTAACAGCTAAGTTCTTCGCAGATTTATTTTTTGTTCTGTTAATTCTTCTCATCTTGCCTTTGTCCATTCGTTCGCTGTGTGTTTTTACATCATACAAATCAATGGTTCCAGTCTTTGAATTTATCACAACAAGGTCACAAGGGCCTTTGCCTCCCAGATCATAATAGACATGATTACAAGGGCGAGATAAAAATTCTATTGCTGCGAGCAATTCGTTACGTATACCTTTTTGTTGTTTGCTTATAGCCACTCTTTGAGTTCTTCACCTAATATTTCATTTGCAATATTTATTTTAGAACGTAATGCTTTTACTATTTTTTCATCAACAGTGTCTTCACATATAAGATCAACATAATTAACTTTATCTTTTTGACCTATTCTATGTGCGCGATCTTCTGATTGTAATCTTTTTTCCAAGTCGTAGCTGTTTGAGTAGTATACTACCGTGCTAGCCGCTGTAAGAGTAATTCCGTACCCTCCAGTCTGTGGATTTCCAACGAAATAGCGTGCAGGGCCGTTTTCTTCTTGAAACAGAGTGATTTGCTTCTGGCGAACCTTTGCATCCACTGCACCGTAATATGCTACTGTAGAGGCTTCTCCGTAAGCTTTTTTTAAAGAAGCAACTATATTTTCTATGTCTGCAACGTAAGTTGCCCATATTATGACCTTGCCGTCTGTCTCTTCAAGAACAGACATTAGTTCTGACATTCTGTTGTTTTTAAGTTGTTTAATTGTGCCATCGTCAGCTTTAAACGTACCACATGTAATTTGATGTAGTCGTAATAACTGTGTCAACACACTCATGGTAGAACAAACTTTGCCATCAAGTTCCGCCAATGCAATTCTTTTCATTGACTCATACGCTTTTCTTTGTTCTGGCGTCATCTCAATAGTTCTTCGTTGATATATTTTAGGAGGTAAGTCTAAACAATCTTCTTTTAATATTCTATAAGAGAACTCTGATACAACAGCTGATAGTTCAGCTAAATTACGGTAGCTGTCGTGAGGTCTGACTATGTTTACAAAACGCCCACTTACGTTTATTGTCTGCATGTTAGCGTATCGATTACGAAACGCTACAAAAGAGTCTTGTCCCAACAATTGAGAACTTAAAAAATTACATTGAGAGTATAAATCTAAAGGACTTTTAGTGACAGGACTACCAGTCATGATTCTTTTATATGAAGCGTGTCTGCCAACAGACAATATATTTTTTGTTCTTTGAGCTCCCGGAGTTTTAATCGAAGTGCTTTCATCTACTGCCATCATAGATTTATATGCCCACAAAAACTTTTCAGCTTCATCACGACCGGGTTTAGTAGAGAATGCTTCTACGTTTATTACAAAAAATGTAAGGTGAGGATCTCTTGTTTTTGAATATAATTGAGATAACATTTCTTTATCATCTTTAGAACGAGAACTAGGTGCCACCCAATAAAACGTTCTGCATTGTATGTGTTTGGGAATATGTTTAGGTATCTCTTGTTCTACCCAGTTTTTATAAACACCTTTTGGTGCAACAATAACAGCGGCAGTTATTTTTCCGTGATCATACAGCATAGCTATATTATCCAACAATATCTTAGACTTACCCGTACCCATTTCACAGAACAACGCGTAGTTTTTCTTGTCCCAACTTTTTTCCAAAGCCGTCAACTGATGCTTGTACGGCTTCGTTTTGAACTTGTAATTCATATATTGTCTTTCTTTCTAAAGAATATATAATAAGAAACATTTACAAATAGTCAAGAAAGAAAAATATGACAGTTTACTGTGTGCAAGAACCACCGGGAACATCAAGAGGTACGCCAAAAATGGATGTGATGAAAGCATTACCTTTTGGAGATGTAAAATTTTTGTTTACAGAAAGAGCACAGTTGGTGTATAGTGCCGGTGCACTTATACATGAACTTAGAAAGAAACTTGAAAATTTTAATGACGAAGATCATCTACTTCTTGTGGGTGATCCTGCTATCATTGCTGCTACTAGTGCTGTAGTTTCCGATATCAACAACGGTAAATTTAAGATGTTGAAATGGGATCGAGAATCTGCTAAGTATTATCCATTAAGTGTAAACTTATATCAGAAAGAAGAGAATTATGGAGAAGAGCAATTTTAAAGAAGATGAAATAGAGCAAGTCACAAACGACGATGCCGCAACAATTGGCGTACTTTGTCAAGAGTTAGTTGACACAGAAGCAGAGATTGATTCACTTAAAGAATTATTAAAACAAAAACAAGAGCACGCTCTGGATATTAGACAAGTCAAGATTCCAGAATGGATGCAAGATAAAAATTTATCGCAGTTGAAACTGAATGATGGCAGTTCAATTGACATAAAGAATTTTTATGGAATTACGATACCAAAGGACCCCGATCAACGGTCCACGGCGTATCAATGGCTTCGAGATAACAACCTTGGTGACCTCATTAAAAATGAGATTGCCGCTAGGTTTGGACGTAACGAAGACGGAAAGGCGTTGGAATTTGCCAAGTTAGCCACCGCAAATGGGTATGAGGTTGAACAAAATTTAAAAGTTGAGCCTATGACTCTAAAAGCAACTCTTAGGGAACTGCACGAAAAAGGTGCGGCTCTACCACCAGAAGAGATATTTAAAACGTTTGTGGGTAGACAAGCAAAAGTTATAAGGAAAAAATAACAATGAATAAAATAGCAAAAACAAAAAACAACGGGCAAGCACTCACTGCAGTTAGTCTTGACTCAATCATATCAGACGCTGAATCATTATCGGGGCTCGAAAACGTGAACTCCGCAGATGACTTAGCACTGCCTTTCTTAAAAGTATTGAGCCAACTATCGCCGCAGTGCAACAAGACCAGTAACAATTTTGTGGAGGGTGCCGAACCCGGCATGATCTATAATAGTGTTAGTGGCAAACTCTATGACGGAGAAGAAGGGATCGATATCGTTCCTTGTTTCTACAAGCGAGAGTATATAGAGTGGGGCGAGAGAGGCACAGGGAGCGGAGCTCCTATTGCAATTCACGACTCTGACTATGACATTAGTCAAGCTCCGAGAGACGCAGGTTTTCAAAACAGGTTACCGAATGGTAACATTGTAGAAGAGACTGCAAATCACTTTGTATTGATTCTAGATGGTGATGGAGGCTTTGAACAAGCTTTGATTACTATGAAATCAACACAAAGAAAAGTTTCTCGTAAGTGGAACTCTATGATGCTTCAAGTTAAGATGCAAGGTCCAGACGGAAAGTCTTTTACACCACCATCATACAGTCATGTGTATAGAATAAAAACTATACCACAGTCCAATTCAAAAGGGACGTGGTTTGGTTGGGAGGTCTTTAAGATTGGCCAAGTTCAATCACAAGGCGTGTACGATGCCGCTAAACTTTTTGCACAAGGCGTGAATAAAAACGCTGTGAAAGTGGAGCATTCAGACGAAGCGCAAGTCTCACAAAAGAAAGCGTTTTAGTTAGAACAGGGCGGCGATAGCCGCCCTTTCTTTTTGTGGGGTTCATGAAAGATAGATTATTTATTAGACAAGTATTCAAAGGAAACGAGAACGCTTACGGTACCTACGTTCCATCTGGAGAAGTAGACGCCAGAGGAAAAGCAAAAGGTTCTTGTAAAACTTTGCCTCTGCCAGAGGGAGAGGTGTTGTCTGAAGACGAGATATTATGGAAGAATCATTTAGATGGTGTTCAAAGTATCGGTGTCATTCCAATTAACAAACAACACGAATGTTTTTGGGGATGCATTGACATTGATACTTATAAAGGATTTGATCACAGACAACTTCTTGTCAGCATAAAAAGAGCAGAGCTTCCTTTTACAGTTTTTAAATCTAAGAGTGGTGGAGCTCACGTTTACATATTTTTTAAAAATCCTGTCAAAGCAAAAGCATTAAGAAAGAAATTAGACAAGGCCGCATCTTTGCTTGGGTTCAAAGGCCAAGAAATATTTCCAAAGCAAAGCGAATTACCAACAGGTTTCTTTGGCAACTACGTCAACACTCCATACTTTAATGCGGATAATCCAGATCGTTATGCAATGGTGTTGGACAACAACGAGCAAGTAAAACAGTTGTCATTGCAAGAATTTTTTACATTGTACGAGAGCACACTTGTTGAATCAATAGATAAGTTTGTGATCAAAACTGATACTGTATTTCCAGATGGTCCTCCGTGCAATAATTGCATAGCTCTCCGTGGTTGTGCTGAAGGTGGTCGTAATATGTATCTTTTTAACGTGGCTGTAATGTACAAAAAAATGTACGAAGAGAGCGGAGAAGATTGGTTATCTAAGCTTCAAGAGGCAAATCAAAAATACATGACAGATCCTTTATCACAGACAGAGGTATCTAGAATATACTCTTCAGTTACAAGTCACACAGAGTCTTCGATAAACTCTATCACTGAACAGGGAGAACATCTAGATGAAGAGAGCACTTCAAGCTATCACTATCTGTGTAAGCAAGAGCCTATGAAAAGTTATTGTAATCGTGAAGAGTGTATACCAAGAAAGTATGGCGTAACACGGACAACGGACGGTGATGATAATCAGACAGACATATCTCAGATACATAAAGTATTAGATGATCCTGTTTTTTATTATGTGACATTTGAGAACGGTGTTGTCATGAAAGCAGAGGTTGATGACATTTTTGAAGAAAAGAATTGGAGAAAAAAAGTTGGTGTAACTTTAGACTTTAAGCCTGCACGAATGGGTGCAGATGATTTTGATGTATATATTAATCATCACATGAGAGAACATTTAGATATTATGGAATTGCCAGAAGGAGTTGGAAGAAGCAACAGAATACATAAAGGAGTTGAGGATTGGCTGTCTGGCACAGGACGGGGAGATGATGTTCAAGGTTTACTACAAGGAAGTTCTTTCTATGATGAAAAGAAAAATAAAATATTTTTTAAGTTTGATGACTTACGTTCTGCTTTAGTGTCAACAAAAATTATTAAAGACACACAAAGAGAATCTTCTCTGTTATATGATTTTGTAAAGAAGCCGTACGAAATAGAAATCGATGGAAAAACAGAACGAGTTAAGAATCCGGGTTTGAATGCAGAGCAAACAAAGAAGACTATAAACAAAAAAACTATTCACGTGTGGGTAGTGGATTCAAGATTGTTTGATCTTTTAGGAGACAATGTTGAACCAAAAGAAATTATAAAAGAAAGGGCATTTTAATGATAGAAGCACAAAAAATATTTGGTCCGCCGGGAACAGGTAAGACAAATTATTTAATAACAAAGTTAATGAACATTATACAAAAGAAAAAAATACATCCAAAAGATGTTTGTTACATCACATTTACAAACAAAGGTATTGACGAAGTAAGAGAGCGTTTAGGTGTTCTTAAAAAAACAGAGGGATATGAATCATTTTCTACGATTCACGGTCTATGTAATCGATACATAAAGGGTGAGAGTTCAAAGTTAGTTGAGTCATCAGACTTCGAATACTGGGCGAAGTCAGAACGAGGTGATGTAAAAAAAGAATATGGAGAAGACTTTGATAATAATTTTATTTTAAATTTATACAATTTACAGAGAGTATCAAACACAAGTTTAGAACAGTCGTTTATTAAAATTAATGGAAGAAACTACAAATGGAAGTATGTTAAATACTACGTAGAAAGTTGGCATAAGTATAAAGAAAACAATAAGTTACACGATTTTACAGATCAAATTTTATTTGCTTTAAAGATTAATCAGTTTCAAAAATACAAAGCTGTGTTCTTAGATGAAGCTCAAGATTCTTCGTGGTGTCAGTGGCAAGTTATTGACAAACTATTGGAAAAAGATTCCGTTGATTATTTATACATCGCAGGGGATGACGATCAAGCAATCTTTGATTGGAACGGCGGCGAAGTTAATTATTTTTTAAACAAGTATTCGAACGTATGTGAAAACGTTCCTTTGACAGAGTCACATAGACTGTCTCAAGAGCACATAGACTTTGCAAGTTTGATTAGTGAAACTATAAAAACAAGACAACAAAAAAAGTATGTTGCAAAAAAAGAAGACAAAGGTTACTTGCAGTACACAGGAAGCTTTATGTCAATACCGGTAGACAATGGTGAGTCTTGGACAATCATGGTCACCGGCTCACGAATTATGAACGAGATGAAGAACATAATGATGAGAAGAAGATTATGGTTTAAACAAACTACGGCCAAAGGCTATGTTCATTATCCTGTAGGATCTAAAATATTATCGGCTTTAAAATGTTATTTTAATTTACAAAAAGGTAAGTACGTTTCTAAATCAGAGCTTCTTATATACAGAACATTAGTCAAACCAAAAAACTTTACGCCAAAACAATTAGAAGGTTTAGACAAAGATCAATTGTACAATGGGGAACAACTGGAGGAAATGTTTGGTTTTGATTTTTCAATAGATTGGAAAGATCATTTTGCAAATGTGAGCAACCCAGAATGGAAAAAAAAGTTCCGTTATATAAAAGATTGTATTGAAAACAAGGTTGATATATTTACGAAAAAACCTGCAATCAAGATGTCAACGATCCACGGAATGAAAGGTGGTGAAGATGATAACGTTGTCTTAGTTGGTAACATGGAGCAACCATTTTATAATAAATACACAAGCAACGACTCGGACGAACAGGACGCTATCATACGAATGTTTTATGTTGGTAGTACGAGAGCAAAGAAAACTATGTATGTTTATATATGTTCTGATTTGCAATATAGATTTAATTTTGATAGAGTGTTCAAGCAATACAACGAAAGAAAAAAAGTAGCATAGATGAAAGTTGATAACGTCAACCATCCTCCTCATTATAAACAGGGAGACGTAGAGTGCATTGATGCTATTGCATCTTGTTTGGGCGAAGGCTTTAAATTTTATTTGCAAGGAAACGCTATGAAATATTTATGGCGCTATCAACATAAGGGCAAAGTACAAGAGGATCTAGATAAATCTATTTGGTACATAAATAAATTAAAGAGTGTTGTTAATGAATAATCAAGTTAAATGGACTGAGTGGGTTGCTGACGACAATTTTCCTGATCTGTCCAAAGCTCCTTATCTAGCGGTTGACTTAGAGACATGTGATATACACTTGATGACACACGGAGCAGGTTGGGCTACTGGTAAAGGATACATAACTGGATTTGCGCTAGCCACAGCAGACTGGGAAGGGTATTACCCAATAGCTCACGAAGAAGGTAACTACGAAAAAGATAAAGTTATTTCTTGGATAAAGAAAACTTTGTCCTATCCCATGCCTAAAATATTTCACAATGCGTCCTACGATGTAGGTTGGTTACGAAATGCAGGCATAACCGTCAATGGTACAATACATGACACCATGATTTCAAGTGCTTTGATTGATGAAAATCGTTTTTCTTTTACTTTAAACAGTTTATCCAAAGATAAATTGGGACAAACAAAGAACGAAGATGTTCTTGTGGAGTTTGCAAAGTCAAAAGGTATTGATCCCAAAGCTGAGATGTACAAGGTTCCGGCAATGTATGTAGGCAAGTATGCAGAAATGGACGCACGATTAACGTATGATTTATACTTTCACAACGAAAAAGAGATAGAGAAACAAGATCTTCATAAAATTTATAATTTAGAATGCAGACTACAGCCTTGTTTGATCGACATGAGAGCTCATGGTGTTCGTGTAGATCTTGACGGAGCCTCGATTGCAAAAGCAGAATTGTTAAGTCAAGAAAAACAAGCGTTGTTTGAAATAAAAAAACTATCAAATGTAGATGTTGATATCTGGGCTGCAGCTTCTGTTGCAAAAGCGTTTGATAATATGAATATAAAGTATGAAACAACACCAACAGGTAAGCCTTCTTTTACAAAAAACTTTTTAAACACTAATGGGTCTCCTTTAGCAAAATTAATTGTCAAGGCACGAGAAACAAACAAGGCACACACAACATTTATTGACAGTATATTAAAGCATCAACACAAAGGACGCATTCATTCTGAGATACATCAGATGAGAAGTGACAACGGTGGAACTGTGACTGGACGTTTTAGTTATAGCAAACCTAATCTGCAACAAATTCCTGCACGAAACGAAGACATTAAAAATAAAATACGTTCCTTGTTTATACCAGAAGAAGGAACACAGTGGGGGAGCTTCGACTATTCACAGCAAGAACCACGATTGGTGGTGCATTTTGCAGAAAAAGTTAATGAAGTAGACGGGTTTACGTACAATTCAAAACGGCCAACGATGGCCACTAAAGAATTTATTAAAGGGTATCGCAAGGGAGATGCTGACTTCCACACTATGGTCGCTAAGATGGCGGGCATTGATCGTAAGATTGCAAAAACAATTAATTTAGGATTATTTTATGGTATGGGTAAAGCCAAACTCACAGAGGAACTAGGCATTGATCAAGAGACTGCTGAACAATTGATCGATGAATACAATCAAAAGGTTCCTTTTGTGAAACAACTGTCTCAATATGCTATGGGTGCAATGGATGAGAATGGTTTCGTGACCACGATAGGTGGTCGACGTTGTCGTTCATTTGGTTTTGTGTCTAAAAAATGGAATACAAAAGGTTTTTTTAAAACAGAAAAAGAAGCAGAGGCAGAGTGGGGCAAGTACAATTTTAAAAAGGCTTACACCTACAAAGCATTAAACAAACTGATTCAAGGGTCCGCGGCAGACCAAACCAAACAAGCAATGGTAGACTTGTACGAACAGGATGGTATCATACCTCATATACAAGTTCATGATGAACTGAACATCTCAATTGAGAGTGAGGAACAAGCAAAGATGATTGCACAAAAAATGGAAGACTGTATGCCGGGAGACACGCCTTTGCATGTACCCAGTAAGGTTGAATACATTCTAGCCAATAACTGGGGGGACGCAAAAGGTGACTGAGGATAACATTATTGACGTTTGTTTATGTCCGGGTTGCGCACATTTAACTCAAATGAAACTTTTAGAGAAGAATGTTTATTTCTGTAGACTGTGTCTTTCAAGGTTTAAACAATTTAAAAATGGTAAACTAATCTACATACCACTTGCTGTAGCTGAGACACTGGATGACGATAAAATTTTATTCAGATTTAATTCTGATCGAACAGCAGAGGCCATGAAAGAAATGGACGCGCGTTTAAAAACAATATTTAAAAAATATGAAGACGACGAAGAACCTGAACCAAACGACGAAGCTGAGTTTGACGTTGATTTTGAACCTGACTTTGATCCTGACGAAGTTAATTAAGTTTTTCTAACTGACTAAATACTTCACCAACAATTGTCGACGGTCTACCGTCAGTGTGAAACGTTGCACACGATTTTAATTCTTCAAGTGGTGTACCATTCTGCAATGCAACTGAAACTAATCTTCCAAACTCAGTTAATATATCAAACCGTTCTGTTCCGGCTTTGCCTCCACCGTTGATCCAAACCTCTTTAACAACACCATTTTCAAACGAAACTGTGAGTCTGTATGGTGTTCCATTGCTGTCTTGTATAGTAAATGCGTAACACGGCCTACGGTCAGCTAATTCTGTTCTCATAATTCTTCCTTTTTTGTTGACAATTTTCCATAATCTACTACATGTAGTAGTAGATTACAATAAAATATGGAGGTTTCCATGGATTATAACGATGATTTAGCGTTCAATTTGAACAGCGTCAATGGAGATGCAAGCGCTCTGGTTATGGAGAACGAACACTTACGACTACAAAATCGTTCTTTAACTGAGCAATTGAGGGAACTGAGAGTTAGCTTCGAACAAGCAACAGGTCCTAAAAGATTTTCTGGCGTTAGATAACGAACGAAACATATAAAGAAAGGAACAAGAATGCCCGACATTCTTAAGTACAGTTCTGTCTCTGTAAATAAAAAGACATACAAAGAACTAAAGGCTGTGTCCAATGCACTATCGACTGAGCTAGGTATGAAAATATCATTGGCTAAGACTATTGAACACTTAGCAACACAGAAAGCAAAACAACTAGGATTGAATGGCCATTCAAAATCTTGAGTCATTAATCACCGAACGTTATAACTACAAAGATGTTCGACGTAAGAAGGTGAACGGAAAACGATACTACGAAGGTGAGAACAAACTTCTTCCTTCGGTCACAACCGTTATATCTGCAACGAAAGACGAAAAAGATAAGGCGGGTCTTCAACGATGGAGAGACAAAGTTGGCGACGCAGAAGCAGACGCAATTATGCATCAAGCGGCTTCTGTTGGTACCGCCATGCACAAATTTCTTGAGTGCCATATTAAAGGTGTGGGCTACGACGATCAAAGTAACATCGGTGTCATAGCTAAAAGAATGGCACAAGTTATTGTTAGAAACGCTCTTCCATCAATGGATGAATACTGGGGCACTGAGATACCTCTTTATTATCCAACATTTTATGGCGGCACAGCAGACTGCGTAGGAGTTTGGCGTGAACAACCAGCAGTCATTGATTTTAAACAGACAAACAAACCGAAAAAAGAAGAGTGGATTGAAGATTACTTTACACAGTTGGCGGCATACTGCATGGCGCACGATGCGTTGTATGGTACAAAGATGGAAGCAGGCGTTATTCTTATGGCGTCGCGTAGTATGGACTTACAAATGTTTACGATCAACGGCCAACGGTTAGATGATTACAAATACAAATGGCTAAAGCGATGCGAAAAATATTATAATTTAGGAGAATAAAATGATGGATGAAACTATACTTTGTGACACGTGTCAAACTCCCTTGTTAAAGGAAGAGTTGCCAGAAAATAGAAGGCCTTCGCTAACATCACTTATATCTGGTGCGATCTTAGGTTCTTTTCCAACAGAACATGAGTGTATGGTATGTTATTTTAAAAGAGCAGACTTAGATGGTAAGTCAACTGATCCTGAAGATCAAAAATTACATAAAGAATTTATAGAAGAACAAGCTTCTATACGGAAAAAAAGATTCAATTAAAATGTATAACATAACTGAACTACCACGATTTCAAAAAAACTTTGGGCGACCGTACATCTACAAGAACGCATTGTTGTTGATGGCCTCTGAGTGGTTCATTGATGATAAAACATTACCCTTAATCAATGGTGCACTACCAGTGACGCAACGATTCGAGAACGAAGAAGGCCTTGAAGATCCCGAGCCTACCAAACTACGGAACACGATCAACGAACCGTTGAATGAGGTGTTTACCTTGCCTATTTTTTCAGAAGAATTTTGCTCTGTATTCATGGACGAAGTGCAGAACATGGAAAAACAATTTACCTTTGAACCAAACTACAGCGAACTGAAGCAACATCAGATCAATGAGTTTGTTTTGCAAAATGATGCGCGAGATTTGTATCTGTCGTTAATGAAACTTGTTATCTCTAAAATCAATGTAGTCTTTCAAACATTATGGAACAGAGATGTTGTGGGTGGTGGCATTCAAGTCGCGAACTACAACCCAAGAGACATTAGTCAGACAGCATGGCATCATGACGCGAGCGCCGATATTAGTATGGTGGTGCCGTTGAACACTGGAGATTACAAAGGTGGAGGCACAGAGTTCTTTGGACGAGGAGTTGTACCGCCGTTGCCTAACGGACACGGACTTATTTTTCCTAGTTTTACTCACTTACACAGGGGTTTGCCGGTCGAAGATGGTGATCGCTATCTATTGGTATTTTGGTTGCAATCAGAGGAACGAAAGGAAGACCTATGAGCGTACGTTGGACAACAAAAGAATTAGTGTCTGTATTAGAAAAGTTTTGTACGAGCCCGGAAGGTGCGGACGCCAGAGTATCTCTTGCTGTACCCATGGGATTTGGTTCACGACCTAACACATCATTTGACATAAAAAAGATTGATCTTGTACCTAACACTATTATAGGTGCAAAAGAAAAGTATCGTTTAATAATTGTAATACAGGAATTATAATGAACTGTTGGAGCTGTGGACACGAATTGATTTGGGGTGGTGATCAAGACACCGAGTGGGAAGACAACGAAGAAGAACAGCACATGGTCGTCACAAATTTATCGTGCCCTAAGTGTACAGCAGAGGTTATAGTATATCATGTCAACGTAGAAGGGAGAACAAATGATCAATAGAAGACTCAAAGATCAAATCACATTGAACCGCAGGATAACAAGACTGCAACAAAAGTATGATGACCTTACAACACCAATGAGTATGAAGACCATCTGGGGCGGGCATTTGTATGCTTTATTAGAGAAGCGTAAAAAAATTAAACGCGACCAAGAAGCAGAACTTGCTGAACAACAAATTATGGAAGCGCGCAAGAGTGGTATTATCTAGTGGTTAAAAAATTTCAACGAGAAACGCACCACGAACCAACGATCAAGGGCACAAGTCAAGGCCGCAACCCTATCACAAGCACAATGAACAAGAGCAAGCGCCGTTCTTTTAAGCCATATCGTGGTCAAGGAAGACAACGATAAAAATACTTGACAGATATAATAACTAGCATTATATAGTACATTAATTGTTCTCGTTTTGGCTTTAGTAGTGTAGCAATGCTTGACATGAAAACCCAAAACGAGACAGCGCAAAAAAATACAGAAAGGAATACTTATGCTAACAAGCACAGATTTTGACAGAGACAACTACATTACACAACACGAATTGTGTGAGGCAATAAATACATTGTGTCATTTTATTGATGACCACCATGGAAAAAATGCTCCATTTAAAGTTCGTGATGCAGTAGCTTATTTAGACAAAGCCGTGGCAGATAAAGAACTGGTCATGGCTTATTATCCATAGAAAGGAATATTATGTTTACAGCAAATGAGATCAGACGATTGTGGAAGGCATTCTACAACAAGGACATTGATGAGGAGTTCATCAAGTATATACAGAGAGCATGGGGCAAAGCGTATGAATGATGCAGTAGGAATTATAGCCACCAAAGTTTGTGTCGTTTGTGAAGAAGAGTTCGCAATCAACAGATGGCAAAGGCAAAAAAAGTATTGTTCTGATAGATGCAGTGCTCAAAATTTAAGGGTTCACGGACACTTAAAAACCAAGTACACTGAACTAGAACCAACGAAAAAACTGAAGTCAAAAAAATGAAAAAAGAAAAAATAAATACCAAAGAAATGATAACGCGTAGAGCAAAAAAATTTGAAGATGAGTACACTCAAGGCATACATTTTGATATTAGAAGCCAAGGCTCTTGTTTTATAACTATGCAGACAAATGCGGGACCACTTACTGTTTATATAGACAGCATGGATGGACTAACAGATCCTCCACTTGTTGAAGCAGAGATCTTTGGCAGAAAATCAAAATGTATGTTTTTAAAATAAGGGGGAGCTATGAAAACATTATTTTTATTCGCAATCATGGTGCTGTTGACATCGATGTCTATCAATCAACACAGATATCTCGATGTTAACTGGTGCTCATCTGAAATACAGATACTGCGCGATCAAGTCAGCGATATATGGTATCACTATGGTCTTAGTGAATAGATTGTGGTTTATGGTTCATTGTCTACGGTATGTGGTCTACGATCTACGATCTACGGTCTACGGCTCACGGCCAAGGGACAAAAATTACCTCTATAGAGTTTTTTTGCCAGAAAATATTCTGACCGAGAAAAAAAATAATTTTACAGGTAATTTGGTAATTTTTTATACGTAATGTATATATATCAATAGGTTAATACAGTTTATTAAAGTAATTTTAGGGTAATTTACAGGTAATTTTAGCACATTACAGGTAATTTACTGTAGAGTCGTGTGGGCGGAACTTTATTTTGTTTTAAAATATTTCTGGCAGAAATACTCTTAGAGGTCTTTTTCTATGTTCTTCTTTAGATAGTCAAGGAACCAAGGATTGTCTCTGAAGACACCCATTAGATAATTGCTGAGTTGATTTATTGTGAGTTCTTCAGCGTCTTCTTCCTTGAGAGGGCCGTTAGCTTGATTAAGCCCGGATCCGTAGGCGCACGCATGCATTACCTCATGTAATAAAGTGTTAGACTTCTCTTGCCCACACAGATCATGTTGTATTTGGATAAGCCCTTCCCTAGATTTGTACTGTCCATAACAATCTGTGAGCTCATCTGTCCTAAAATCGGGTGCCACCCACTCAATTCGTATATCTCTGTAGCCTACTTTTACTAGTTCTGGCTCACCTTCAGGCGTCTTCACTACTTGCGGTCTGCTTTTCTTTTTCATTACGCTTGATCTTTCTCTTGTTTATAATTTCTTCTGCCTTGCCCTCAATAATCTTTGGATTGATTTGGTTGGCTATTGACTCTAGTTCTTTGCGAACTTCGTCAGCTGTCAGCTGATCTATCTTTCCATGCATGATGGTTTTGGTTTCGTGGTACAGTCCTGCCGCTTTGCCTCTTGCAACTTCTGCTTGTACAGCCGCCGAAAATGAGTTCTCTTCTAGTGCTCTACGCTTGATGTCCGCGAGATCACGCATGTGGGTCTCCAGAGATGCTCGATATTTCTCGTTCACTTCTTTTCTAAGCTTGTTGATTTCTTGTACAACGAGAGGATAGTAGTTTGAATTCTGTAGTTCACTAGCTGACGACCTTGCTCGTTCTTTAGCGTAACCGCTTTGGACAGCACATTCTGTAGCCGTTAAACGTCCTTCGTTGTATACCAAAAGATTAACGAATTTTAGTTGCTGGGGTGTAAGGTGCTTTCTTCTCGACATCTAGTATCTGTTCTCCTTGAAGCTACTATATCTAGTGGTTGTGGAAAAAGTCAATAAAAAAAATAAAATAATTATAAAATGCTATTGACTATGGGAAACAAATCAGATTATGATTCGAAATAATTTATTAGAAAGGAAGAACAATGAGTAAATTAAATATAAAAAAAGAACACGTAGGTAAAAAAATCTATGACATAAAAATGAGTGAGTACGTTGTAGAGCATTATAAAGTTATGGCAGATAGCGAAGACGAGGCTACTGATATTATGTTTAACAACAGAAAAGATCAAGCTGATGGAGACACTATATTGTATCAAGGCTACAAAGACCATCTTGACGAAATTAATGTCCAAGAGCTTACGTCAATCAAGGAAGACGACTTCGATCAATACGGAGACGCAGAGTTTGAGTATGAATATGATGGGGGGTATGATGAGTAAGAAAAATTTTATAAAGATAACAGATGATAAAGGTGTTGAGCATGTATTCTATAATTTTACTAGCTTAGTTAAATATATAGATAGTTTCATAATGTCTTTTTTACCTGATGGTTTTACCTATTTAATACAGGAGGAAGAAGATGAGTA
>Ga0209336_10000282_pt1 | contig 26572 bp, 26 predicted proteins | sample LinPmetageLP32_FD_184042 | JGI IMG/M metagenome (GOLD analysis project Ga0209336, IMG submission 184042) | Marine viral communities from the Pacific Ocean - LP-32 (SPAdes) (version 2) | ecosystem: Environmental > Aquatic > Marine > Oceanic | place: Pacific Ocean | collected 2009-08-23
ACTGCTGTTAATGCTACTAAATTAACAAATGATACTATAGCAACAAAAACAAGTGCTTTATTAACAGCAAATCATACAGATTTAAATAATATTTTTAATAGACAAGATGATATATTAACAAGTACTAATGCCGTTAAGACTAATACCCAATCATTAGAAAATTGTATAGGTAGTAATAAAGTAAATGTAAATGTCAGTTCTAATGCTACAGACTTTGCCACCGAATCCACTTTACAGATTATTAGTGAATTTAATTGCGATACAACAGATACTACTATTACATCATGTGCCTTACCATCAGGTGCTAGTACTGCCGCTTTACAAGGCACTGCCAATACGGCACTAGCAGAAATAGAAGGCGCCGTAGAAACCCTAGAAGGGTGTGTCGGTTCTAATAAAGTAAATGTTAATATTTCATCAGGTGGTTTTGATGGTGCTATAACTAATGCCGCATTAACAGAATTAGGCACTGCTATTAATAGTGATAGGGTAGATGTGAATATAGCAAATGGTGGATTTAATGGTGCTATTACTAATGCCGCATTAACAGAATTAGGTGGGGCTATTAATAGTGATAGGGTAGATGTAAATATAGCAAATGGTGGATTTAACGGTGCAATTACTAATGCCGCATTAACAGAATTAGCCGCGGCTATTAATAGTGATAGGGTAGATGTGAATATAGCAAATGGTGGGTTTGATGGTGCTATTACAAATACAGGATTAACAAATTTAAATAATTGTATTGGTTCTAATAAAGTAAATGTTAATATATCATCAGGCAATATTACTGGATTTTCTACGAGTGCTAATCAATCAACTGCCAACGGCCATTTACTTGCTCTTGCTAATGTAGTTAATCCAGCAATAGCAACGGCAACGGCTACAACAATACCAAATAAATTAGATACTTTAGAAACAAGTCAACAAGAAATAGTAGTAGAATTAACAGCCGCACAAACTAAAGAAGATAAAGAAGTTATTGATAATGATAGTATTAGTGCCAATTCTTTGTCTATTGCGATAGATACTGAAAATTATGAAAAAATTAGACTATACGGCAATACAACAGCCGCTGTAGCATCAAATTTTACTTTATTCGGCTCTAGTGCCTCAAATGGTACTTACTACCATCTACCTAATAGTGATTTTCAGGCAAATTCATTAACAATTAGTGGCTCTAGTGAAATACACTATATTGGTGCAACCATCGAGAATCCACCTAGATATGTCAAAGTATACAATAAAAATGGATCATCTGCCTATACAATTACTAAATTAAGATTAGTTGGGTCAAATAAATACATCAATTAAAAACATGTACTTTTATATTTTTTATTCTGTTCTAGTTTGTATAATTTTATATATATAAAGTTTTACAAATTAGAACATTTTTTTTTATTAAGTAATCAAATAAATATATATTTAAAAAAAATTTGATTTAAAGATAATATACTATATATATATATAATGTCTACTAATATAAAAATTTACAATAAATTAATAATCAATAAATCTAATGTTGATATTCCAAAGAAACATAAAATCATAAAATGTCGTGTAGTTGGAGATGAAAATTTTACTAAATTCATGAAGTTATTAGGTAGAGATGAAAAAACATTAAGAAAAAAAGAAGATGGTAGTGGTCCATATAATGAGAATGAAAGAATGAATATAATAAATTATGAAGGTCCTGAATTTGAGTATATACAAGCAAAATGGTATATTGTAGATTTAGTCTTTGGTTGTTCTAAAGATAAACAATTTTTTAATGAATCTATGAAAGAATATCCTCAAATGTTTATGGGAGATAAGACAAAATCTTTATGGTTTCCTGAAAGACCTATATTAAAAAAAAATAATGATGTGTGGATAAGTGATACTAAAATATCTAATAAATATCCTATCTACATCATATCGAAAGGTAGATATAAAAGACAAATAACTAGAAACTATTTAGAAGAAATGAAAGCAAATTACAAAATTGTTGTAGAAACTGACGAAGTACAATTATATATAGATAATGGTTGTCCTAAAGAAAGGATTTTAGAATTTACAAAAGAAAAAAAAAATAAATGGACTACAGGAGATTTTAAAGAAGACGGAGGCAGTATACCTGTAAGAAATTTTATATGGGCACATTCTAAGTATATCGGTGCAACCCATCACTGGTGTTTAGATGATAATTTAGACGGATTCTTTAGATTACATAAAAATGCTAGAATTCCAATAAAAACCCCTGTATGTTTTAGAATGATAGAGGATTATATGGATAACACAAACAATTTATATATGGCAGGTATGAATTATGCTAGTATGGTGCCTGAAATATCTAGAAGAAGACCTATCGCAACACATAATACTAGAATCTATTCGTGTATTTTATTAAATAACGAAATTAATAAAAAAGTAGAAAGTGGTTCATGGGTTTGGCGAGGTAAATATAATGAAGATACTGACTTATCATTACGAGTATTAAAAAAAGGTCTACCTACAATATTATTTAATAATATGTTAGCAAATAAAATGACTACTATGAGTTGTAAAGGGGGTAATACTACAAGTATTTATAAAGACGATGGATTACAAAAAAAATTAGATCAATTGATAGAATTCCACCCTGATGTAGCAAAGAAATCAAATAAATTTAAAAAAGAAAATCATCATCATGTTGATTATACAGGATTTAAATCCAATAAAATCATTTTTAAATTAAATAGAATGAGATATAAAAAAGATTATTATCAATTAAAACTTTTTACAGATATAAATAAAAAAATTAGAAAAATAAATAAAAAACAAATATTAACAATAGAAGAACCAGTACAAGAAGTAGAAGAATTAGTAGAAGAATTAGTAGAAGAAGTACAAGAAGTTGATAATCCTTTAGAAGATTGTCAAAACTTAATAAAATCAAAAAATCTTACAGAACAACAAAAGAAAGATTTAATGATATTCATCTTAAACTTATAAACTAACTATTTAGTTTTATTTATTTTTATTTTATCTATATAATATTATATGACTTATAATATTATATTTACAAAAGGGGGCGGAACTAAAAAGGGATATTGGGCATTAAAAGATGTTAATAAAAAAGTTTTTCATTGCCCAACTAAAGAAATGACTAGTATTGCCTATTTAGAAACTGATATAGTAGCAGATATTGGTGCATACACAGGACAATATGCTAGTATTGTATTAGAAAAAGGCGTAAGTTTAGTTAAGTGTTATGAACCAACAAAAGAAACATTTAAGGTATTAGAAAAATATGATAATAAATTTATGAAAATCTTTAATATGGCAGTTGTTGGTAATCACGACAAAGAAAGAAAATTTTATATTAGTAAAGGTATAGGCGTGACGAATTCATTAATTAAAAAAAGAAATCAAGAAAAATATGATCTAGTCAAATGTATACATTATGATGAAGTTATAAAAGATTGTACGATAGTAAAAATAGATATTGAGGGCGGAGAATATGAAATAGAAAATCTAATACAGAATCATATTAGGGCATATATAATAGATTTTCATAAAGTCGGCACAGATTGGAAAGAAAAGGCACAGAAAATAGTAGCAGAATTAGATAGTAAAGGGTATATATGTGTAGTAAAACCTAATTTTAATTGTGGTTGGACTCAGGCAGGTTCATGGGTTAAACACAATTAAAATTATTATGTTCTAGTTTGTAAATTTTTTATATATATAAGTTATACAAATTAGAACATATAAAAATAGAATAAAAACATCTAAAATTAAAATCTAATTAATATTATATAATGGATTTATTAAAACAAAGAATAGATGAGAAAAGAAATATTAAAGCAAATTCTTTAAATGCTTATGCTATAAGTATAAAAAAATTGTTTAATGCTACAGAGAAAGATGGCGAATTTAAGAATTTAGATTTTTTAGGGGATTTTAAACAAGTAAAAGAATATTTAAGTAAACTAAAATTATCAACACAAAAGAATTATTTGGCCGCTGTAGTAGTTAGTCTAGATGCTATGAATGTAAAAAAAAAATATGATAAATTATTAGAAGATTACAGAAAAATATTAGATGATACTCATAATAAGTATGTAGAAGATTATGAGAATGGTGAGAAAAGTGAAAGTCAAAAAAAAAACTGGGTTTCTATGAAGGAATTAAGAAAAGTCATGAATAAATTAAAAATGGAAATACAAGAAAGAGGCATATTTACTAAGGCAGAACTAAATAATAAACAATTACATATGCTACAAAAATGGGTAATTTGTAATTTATTTTTAAATGATGAAAATCCGCCTACTAGGTTAGATTATGCACCGATGGAAATTATACAAAAATCTACTTATGATTCATTAGATGAAGAAGAACAAAAAGAAAATAATTATTTAGTTATAACTAGTAGAAATAATAAAACTTTTTCATTTAATGAATATAAAACATCAGGTAAATATGGGCAGAATAATGTCAAAGTTGGTAAAAAATTAAATAGTGTACTAAATATTTGGTTAAAACATAATAAAACCGATTCATTACTAGTTAATAGTAGAAATCAACCTATGGCAAGTAATGGATTAGGCAAAGAAATTAAAAAAATATTCGACTCATTAGGTAAAAATATATCAGTTAATATGTTAAGGCATATTTTTATAAGTGAAAAATATCCTAATCAAAATACAGAAAAAGAAGAAGATGCCAAGAAAATGGGGCATAGTGTTAATCAACAAGGTAAATATAGTAAAAAATAAATTATAAATTATCTATACTATATTATAATGACGACATATAAGCAGAAGTTTAATTTAAAATATAAACAACCAAAAGATACTAGTAATTCTTTATCAAAGATTGCCAAATTATCAGGATATAAACTAGCAGGGTTAAAGGTTATAGTAAAGAAAGGCGAGGGCGCATATTATAGTAATCCTAAATCTGTTAGGCCCCAAGTTAAAAGTGCTACCCAATGGGGCATAGCAAGAGTATATAGTGCCATTATGGGTGGCAAGGCAAAAAAGATAGATAAACAACATTTAATAAAAAAATAAATATCTAATGATATTATATATTAAAATGTTTCTTTGTAAATTGTGCGAACAAGAATATGTATTTACTACCTATATATGTGAAGACTGCCGAGGTATTAGACATCTAATGAATATTTATAATAAAGAAGTTGTATTAGAAGTATTAGATAAATGTCTAGTGATAGATAAATTTAAAAAAAAAGAAAATTTAGGCGATGCACCAACGAAAGGTGAAAAAGAAGATGAGGCATATCATATAAAATTACGAGATAGAAAAAAATAAATTACCATAGAATTTTATGGCTCCAATATTTGGCACTATTTTTATCATTACTAGGCCCATGTCTATCATAATATGCTTTTTTTCTTTTAGGGTCTCCATGATCTAATTTTTTATAATGACCAATTTTATCTTTAAATTGACCATATCGATTATCGCCGAAATGAATTAATCTTATTTTATCACCTTTCTTTACATAAACAGAATATTTTTTATTTTTGGCCTTACTTACAAAGGGTTTATATAGTGGTTTTTCTTTTTTCATTTATAATATACAATATATTATAAATTAAATTAAATAATTTTATTATAAAAATTAAAATGTTATATAATAGTATATAAAATGGCATCTGCTTGGTTAGAATTTTTGGCAAAGTTTCGTAAATCTCACCCTAAATTAAAAGGCAAAGAAGTTATGAAGGCCGCGGCCGTAGAATACAGAAAGAAAAAGAAACCTGCTGATAAGGCAAAAGTTGCACCGAAAGTTAAAGGTAAAGAGCCTAAAAAAAAAGTTAAACGAATGAAAAAAGATGAAGAAATGGTAGAATAAAAAATATATAGTATATTATATAATGAAAACTATTTATAAATTTAATCATGATGACAACATTTATATTGGCAGTACAACTAATTTTAAAACTAGATGTGAGGCACATAACCAACATAAGAAACAGGATAGACACAATAAAACTAAATTTTATAAATATTTAAATAATAATGGTATTACAGATTGTAGATTATTTATGAATATTCTACAAGAAATAGATGATGATAATTTAACAAAAGAAGAATTAAGAAATATAGAACAAGATTTTTTAGATGAAATAAAGCCTAATTTAAATATGATTAAGGCAATAAGACGATAATCAAAAATCTAATACTTTAATTTTTCTTAATTCATCATTAACTAATTTGATTTGTTTTTTTAATTTTTGATTATCCTTTTCTAATTCATAGACTTTTACTTTTAATATAGCTATGATTGATTCTATCTCTACTAGCGCCTTTAACATATAATATAAATTAGATTATTTTCTAACTTATATTATATAATATTATGAAAAACATTTTATCAACTATTTTAAAAAAACTTTCTTTTAAATTTGGTTGTTGTGCCAAAAGTTCATGTACCTATAATGAAAAAGATGAATTACAGCCTGGTTCTATTGTACCTAAATTATATAACCCTGTCAGTCATAAAGAATATAAAAATATTATATCAGTATAATATATATGACCGATCTTACCATTTTACCAATAAAAGCACCAATCATAGAAAAGAAAATAGAACACCACCCAAATTTTTTTGATGTTAATGGTGGTGCCTGTGTTCTAGATATAGCATCGCCTAGACAGGGCAAGACCACAAGGATATGTAATTATTTCCAAAACCCTAATTTTTTAATGGGTAAATTAGATGCCGTATATATTTATAGTAGTACAATAACAAATGGTGATGCTACTGCCAGATTTTTATTAGACCAATATGGTGAAACTATATATAGTCAATATAGCGACCAACATCTACAAACTATCATAGATTATCAGGATCAAATACCAAAACATCAACGACCAAATATAGCAATAGTATTTGATGATTTCATAGCATTTCCAAATTTAAGAAAAAATTCTTTAATGTTTAAAATAGCATCTAGTTATAGACATCATAATATAAAATTACTTTATTATTCTACACAATTGTATAAGGCAGTGCCTAATATTGTTCGACAATCAATTAATTATGCTATTATAAGTCAAAATGCCAATAATAAAGAAGTAGAAAAAATGGCAGAAGAAATGGGGGCAAGATATGGTGATATTAATAAATTTAAATCTTTATTAAATGAGGCAACCAATATACCTTATGCCTTTTTGTTTTTAGATTTATATGGTAAACCAGCCAAGGCATATCAAAATTTTACTAAAATGATATATGAAGCCCCAGCAATTCTAGCTAGTGCACCAATAAATACTGATTTTGATGGTTATGAAAAAGATGAATACGAAGAAGATGAATAAGTTTATACATACAAACAGGCATTTATATGTTTTATTTTTATGTTAGTTTTTTATAGTGTTCTAATTTGTAAAATTTTATATATATAAAGTTATACAAACTAGAACAAGAAAAATAGAAATATAGCAAATGTTTGTAATTTTATTCTAACTTTCATATTTTATTTAAATTTTATTCTAAATTTTTTTCTATTTATAATATATATAGATGGATAGATTACCGAATATTGAGATGAAAGCGCCTGAAGAATTAAAAGAAATGGCAGAAGATTTGGCTATAATTAATGAGGCAGATTTAATAAATGCACCAAAAGAACAAATCGAAGATTTAAAAGCAGACCCATTCATTAGGGCAGAACCGATTAGACCACCTGAACCAAAACCAAAAAGAAAAGTAAGCGATAAACAAAAAGCACATTTGGCAAATGCTAGAAAATTGGCAAGAGAAAGAAAGGCAGAAGCAAAAAGACAGAAAGAAGAAGAAGTAAAAAGTACACCTATTAAATTAGAGGCAATACATGAAGAACCACCAATAAATAATGAAGAACAACAATTTACTAAATGGCTAGACCATATGGATAAATTTAGTAGAATCCAAAGCGCAGTAGAAAAACAACGGCAAAAAGAACAAGAAGAAAAAGAACGCAAAGAAAAAGAATTAGAAGAAAAATATTTTAAAAAGTTTCAGGCACAACAGAAGAATATTAAAACAGAAGTAAGTGAACCATTAATAGAAAAACAAGAAGAAACATATGGCAACTATAGTAATTATTTTTAATTAAATAAATTATATAATAAAAACTTTTCTGTTGTTATTATATATTAATATGGCTGAATTATATGCTGACCAAGTTGGTGAATTACAAAATAAATTAGGAGATTTAAAAAATCAAAAAGTAGAAGATTATAATGATCTAGCAGCAACTATTACAGATAAATATGATAGCAAATTAAAAGGCTATGAAACCAAGTGGAAATCCGTCCAAGATGGTGGCGAAGAAGATATAGCGGCCCTGTTAGGTACAAAGGGTGTATATGGTGCTGGTAAAAAAGTATACGATTTATATAAAAAAATAGGTAAAAAAAAAGATGGTAAAGAAGAAGAAGATGATGATGGCACAGGAAGTGGGGCAAATAATAATCCTAATACAAATACACAAACAGGTGATGATGCCAACCAACCACCTGAAGATAAAGATGATGATGATGCCGTAGATGTTGACACACAGGCAGGGGGTTCAGGTGGTGGTGGGGCAGTTGGTCAAAATAATGGTGGGGGTGATGATAGACCATCGGTAGACGATGCACCAACTCAACCAAATCAACCTGAAGAATTTGACACAGGCACAGTCGACACAGATTTTTTACCTGAGAATCAAAACTTAAATAATACATCATTAAGAAGTGGATTTGAGCCAGATGAAACCGAACCATTACTGGCACGAGGTGGAACTACAGACGAGGCAGAAGGGTTTTTTAGAGGTATAGCAAATAACTTTTTTAAATCGAGTGCCGAAAGGGGTGGCAGAATAAAACAATTTTTTAGTAGGTCGGCAGGTGATACAGAACAGGTTGCCGCAGATACTACCCAAGTGGCTACCGATGCTACAGAGGCAACATTTGCTACAAGTGATGCCGTTCTCGGTGCAATACCTATTGTAGGTGAAGCGGCCCTAGCAGTAGGTGGATTAGTGGCAATTGGTGAAGGTATTTATCATTTATTTCATCACCCTAAGGCACCCCCTGGTCCACAAACTCAGGCACCTTTACAAATACCCCAAGCATTAACACAAAAATATAGTAGTGCCTTACCTTCTGTTGATGCTGCCGTAGATAGAGGCGGAGGATATTCTTCTTTTTAAAATAAAAATCTTTACTTATATTAAATGACAGATAATAGAACCGAACAAGAATATTTAGAACTAGCCGCAACTAGTCAAATTAAATTTAATGAACTAGACCATAAATTAAAAATGAAAGAAAGGGAATTAATAGAAATAAAAAAAGAATTAATATCTTGCTATGGTTATGTACGAATTCTAGACAATATATATAGCAATCAAGAAGAACATGAACCAACAATATGTGTAATGTTAGAAGTATTAAGAGAATTTTTATGCCAGTTTACAGAAAATAATATATTAAATTAATTAATTTTTTTATAATCTAATATAATACTATAAAGATGTTAGATAATTATTCTAAAGATGAACTTATTCATATTGTAGATATGTATAATTTAGATGTTGAGGTGGAGAAACTAAAAAAAAGTAAAGCCGCAATAAAAAAAGAAATGTTAGATGTCGGTAAGAAAACATTAAAACAGGCAGATTTACCTGATAAACCAACTATCAAAAAAATGGTAGAAAAAGATAAAAAAAAGAAATCATCTTTATTAAGTAAAGTAAAAGATGGTAGCGCATTTAAAAAGAAACTTGGTAAAAAAGTAAAAGATATGACACCAGAAGAAAAAAAAGAATATGGTCGACTACGAACAAAAGATAGTAGAGCAAAAAAGAAGGCAAATAAAGATGGTAAAAAACCTGCCAAAAAACAAAATAATAATGATGAGGCAGGCCCAGGTTATTAATTATTTTAATTTATATTAAACAAAATATAAAATAATTTAAATTTTTATTTTTTTTTCTAATTTAATTATATAAATGTTTAAAGTTAATTCAGCAAATCAGTATATTGCCTCTAAATCTCAAAGTGTTAAGCCTGATGTCATTAGTGATGTTGGCCCTAACGAACAGATTAGACTATTAGTGCCTTCTTTTGTTGGTTTTTTAGACCCTACAGAAACTTATTTAAAATTTGATCTAGAAATGGTTAATACTAGGGGTATACAAGTACCTGATAGTAAAATAGGGGCACACGCCTTATTTAGAAATGTTATTTTACGAGATGGGTCAAATCAGTGCTCTTTAGAATCTATAGAAGATTATAATGCCTGTGCCGCTTTAACTAGGCCATTTACTCAACAATCTAGTATTTTACATAAGCGTGAATTATTCGAGGGAGTACAACAAGATGCCAATAATAGTGGCGCATCTTTATATTATGCTGCCCCTCAGGATTTAACTGGTGCAACCACGGCAACAAATGCCATTACAACTAAAAGAGAATCTAAAAAAGTAGAAATTTATTTACAATTAAAAGCAGGATTTTTTGGTGGTGGTATTGTACCAGTGGCCGCTATGAATGGTTTAAGATTACAAATAGATACAGAAGATACACTAAGAGCATTAAGACAACCATTTTTAGGTGGGTCTCATGAGGCAGGTATTTTAAATACACATAAAGCCCATGTAAACCAAACAGCAGGTCTTATTGGTACTAGAGATGGTTCGGCCGCTGCCAATGTTGGTGGTATACAAACAGATATAGTTAGCACTGTAGCAGGGGGTAATAATCCTTTTTGTGTAGATGATATTATTTATCTCAATCACGATACTGCCGGCAATGGTGCTTATACTAATGAAGTAGTGGCAGGAGTATGTAGGGGTTTTTTCATTGCTGGTGGTAGATTAGGTTTATCATTAACAATACAGGCAAATACTACTGTGGCAATGCCAACAGGGGCAGGTTATTCTACTGCTAATAATACTAGAATCTATTATAAAATGGCAGATAGACAAAAAACGAATAGTGCTAAAAGTGATACATGTGCCAATAATGTAGATGATCGAGTTATACCTGCGCCATCATATACTATATCTAATATAGAAATGTTATGTCAGTCGGTGCAACCACCTGATGGCTATGTGGCAGGTATGTTAAAAAAAGCACAAAGTGGTGAAGGATTACAAATAGATTATATGACCACAGAATTACATAGGTATAATCAGGTTAATACATCAGGTGTAGTCCAAATACAAATGCCCACATTGGCAACACGAGCAAAGGCAGTTTTTGCCCAACCTATACCCATTACAAATTATAGAAATCTATCGGTTAGTTCTTTTAGTGGTGTGCCTGATAATGCTAAAAACTACCAATTTGTAAAAGGCAGTGAGTTAATACCTTCTAGATTAGTTAATTTAGAAAGATATAGTCAGGTAGTTGGTACATCAGGTCAAAGACGAAATGAACCATTACACACAGCAGAATTACAAAAGGCATTATCTAATGTTGGCAGTTCTGTTTATTCATTACATAAAATAGCAGATAATTTTAGTATAGCTAGATCATTTAATAAATATGGTCAAATTACTAATTTGGCAGAAGATACTCTATCATTAAGGATAGATTATGAAAATGGGGTAGCAAAACTATTTAATAATTATATTTTTAAATTGGCACGATTAACAATCGCTAAAGGTGTTTGTTCTGTGGTGTCATGAATTTTGTATAAATCATATAAATCTAATCTATCAATTTCTTTTAATGTATCATAAACTGATATATTAAAGGACATATTCCAACCAATCAAATCTTCTATTTCTTCTAATTCTTCTTCGTTAAACATTATATATATATAATATATTATATTTTATTTTTTTAAGTCTGTTCTAATTTGTATAATTAAATATATATAAATTTTTACAAATTAGAACATTAAATATTAAATAATAATAATTTTTTTCTATTAATATTATATATATAATATGGCTATGAATATTAACCAAGTAGAAAAATTTGAGATTTTACCAAGTAATCAACCAGCAAATAATACCTATTCTTTTAAACAGGGCAACCCTATTGTTAATTTTGATATAGGATCGACCAACAAACTTTTAAAGGCATCATCATTAAGAATTAATGGAGAATTAACAATATTAGATGCCAATGGTGCAGTAGCAGGTAATAATACAATAAATCAAAGGCGAGGGGCAGGGGGCGCAACTAATAATGCCGTTCAGTTTAATAGTAGAATTGGTATCAATGGTATGTTCCAAAATGTAAATATCAGTTCGAATGATACTAAACAAACTTTAGAATCAGTTAGACAATATGGCCGTATGGTTGCCACTATTCTACCAAGTACACATAGTAGTGAAGATTTAATAAGTCAATCTGCCGTTTGTGAATTAAATACAGGGGTAGATAATGCTACAGGTAATTTAAATAATAATACAATTTCTTTTAGTCAAAGGTTATTTTGTGGTATGATACATGGGGGCAATACTATTCCATTAGGCGTTAATGGTGTTAGAGGTTTATCATTTTCATTAGAGCTAGTATCAGACCAGATGTTATTATTCGGTGCCAATGCTAATACTGGCTCTGGTGCATCATATCAAATTTCCAACTTAAGTATGACTGGTGATTTACTAGTTCCTGACCCTGCTGGTCAACAAAAACTAGGTGTGGCTGGTTCAGGTAGTTTTCAGTATAATTCATATAATAACTTATATTCTGTTATTGATTCTAATGATGCTACACAAACATATAATTTGGCCCAATCTAATGTATTAAATGTATTTCATAATTTCTTACCAGTAAACTTTGCCAATAATTATCAGCAGGATTCATTCCAAACAAATCTACCACAATTAACTGATGCCGCAGGTACTACTTATAATGCCAATGCCCAAATAAATAAGGTTTCTTTTTCTAGGGGTGGTATGAAATTAGGTCTAGACTATGATCTAGATGTGGCAGACCAAGGTGCCAATGGTAGACCACAAACTGGGCTTATGATAAATGCCCTAAATAGTATTAAGAAATTTAACAATTTGACACATACAACCGAACAACCATTGCTATTAGGTTATGGTGGTAATGATGAGGTTCTATACAATTCATCAGGAGTACAGAAATTTAATGCTGTAGATAATGGTAAAAGAAACTTTTCAGTAGGATTGGCATTAGATAATGTATCGCAAGTTGGTATAGATTTTAAGGGTCAATCATATGCCACAAGAATACAGAGTAATTTAGATGGCAAATCGCCTAATGCTGTATATACCTATGTATTATCAAAAAATACTTTACAATATTCGCCACAGGGCATACAGGTTATTAGTTAAATCTTTCTATTTATTTTTATTATAAAATATTAAATAATAATATTTTTTTTCTATTATTATTATATATTAATATGGCGAACAATTCTTTACCAGCAATCTTAAATGTCAAAACTATACCAAGTATAGAAAATATGAATATTAAAACCGAAGTATTAGACCCTATAACAATAACACAGCAACAGGCAGTGTTCCAAATACCAAAAAATGGTATATTAGATGGAGGCAGTATGGTTCAGTTAGGTGTATTGGCAGATGTTAAAAATTTCTTTCCATTAAATACAGGTATACACGGCCTTATTAAATCGTGTTTCTTAAAAGTGGGTGGTCAGGTTATAGCATCAAATGATGAATATGCCTACTATACTACTATGACTAGACAATTCGATACGCCAGAACATCGTGCCTATGTAGATATGGTAAAAACTGGTGCATGTGGTGATAGATGGGGTGTCGGTGAATCAGGTAGAATTGGTTATAGAGATTTAGAGGCAACCATAGATGCCACACCAACAAATAGTGCTTTAAAAGTTCCTGAATTTATTAGACCTACTACCGACCCTGCCACAACCCCATTATTTTCTGTGCCACTTTCTACTTTATTACCTATGATGAAATCTAGACAATTACCATTAATGGCGATTAAAGAACATGTATATTTAGAAATTAATTTTAATAATCAAGTGGCAGGTGTGCCTGGTGTGGTTTGTTGTGTAGAAGCAGGTAGCGAGGCATTATGTGCCACTAGTGTATCAACAACCAATATTAAGTTTATGAGCGACCATTTATACTATACTAATGAAAAAATGGATGCTATGGTTCAGTCAACATTATCAGGCAAGGGTTTAAGTGTACTTTATGAAGATTTAATAACAACTAGGGCAGATGTTCCTGCTGTTGGTGCAATAGCCGCAGGGGCAGTTATGCCACAACCTGTAGAAAGACAACTGGCAGTAAGTGGTAAAGTGGTAAGAAATATTTTAATACACGAAAAGAACCAAACCGAAAATCATGTGCTATTTGGTAATTATTTATCTAGAGATTTATTAATACCAAGTGAATTTAATTTAAGAATCAATGACCAAAGAATATATGATAGAAATTTAGTAGCCCAACCTAGAAAATATAACGAATTATCGAATGTATTAGGTAGACCATTATCAGTGCCTAATCAATTGTATAGTTATGATGCTGATAGTGATAAACAGGATATACCAAGAAAAAGAATTAATCAAAATTCTGTGTATGTAGGCAAAATAGAAGAACATCAATTACCTGATGCGGCCTCTGCCATTATGACAAATGATATTAGGGGTTCATCACATTTTATTGGTTATGATGCCACCACAACAGGTTATAATGTTTTAGGTAATGGTGCCAAAATTGGGGTCAAACCTGTTATTATTAATAAAACTTATTTTAGACAACCTGATTTAGGTACAACTATGGTTGGTCAAAATAATGCCAGAGAATTAAGGGTATTTACTGGTGTAGAACGGATCATGATAATCAAAAATGGTGAAGTTGTCGTCAGTGCCTAAACATTTATTTATATTATTTTTTATTTTTTTTTTCTGTTCTAATTTGTATAATTTTATATATATAAAGTTTTACAAACTAGAACATATTTTAGTTTTTTATATTAAAATATGTTCTTATAGTATATAATAATGGCCGAAAAATACATAATGTTAGAATGTAATAGGTTAAGAGCCAATCTTAACTATAAAAATATAGATGAAGAAGAAGACACCTATAAAAATAGATGGGTTAATAATGTTAATTCTTATGGCATAGTTGTTAATCCAGGCGATACAATAACCTGTGAAAGTGTGGCAATAAATACTATTGGTGCTAGTGATTCTACAATAGAAATTACTGGTGAACCAAATAAAAATGGATTAGTAGATAATAAAGTGGATATTACATATTCATATTATATAAATGATTCTGGTCAAAATCTTATAAAATTACCATTAAGAAATTGTATATCTTATTTAAGTGATAATGGTGGTTATGGGCACGAAGGTAATCCTATATTAAAAAATAATCTAAAAAATAGACAACTTGGCGAACCATCATTATTTACATCTACAGATGTTGGGGCAATAACACCGAATGCCCCTTTTATAAAGGATAAATTAATGCCTACTGCCAATTTAGTATCTTACTATGAATTGGCAAGAGATGCACCAAGTATAGGTGAAGGGTATAGGGTAAATGGTATATATAATGCCACAGGTGGAGCAGGGACAAATGCCACATTTAAGGTATTAGAAGTAATAAGTGAAACGGCAAAGGCAGGTATACCTAGTAAAATTCAGTTATGGGTTCATGGGTCAGGTTATCAAAATAATGATGTATTAACATTAACAACATCGGCAGATGGGTTGAGTCAACCAGGCACTGTTAAACAAAAAATAATTTATTACTCAGTTGTAAACCCTAATTTTGCTAGTAAACAAAGTAGTGGACCTGATGGTAGACGATATTATTTTACAGATAATAATTATACAGGCCCATGTATGTTCTTATTTAATGGTGCACCACATAATCCATTAAATGGTAATACAACCGATAAAATTAACCCAATATTTAAAATTAGGGCTGAAACTATAAAACACGAAATACCTATAGGGTTAAATACACCTGACAATATAAGCACGATATTAACCGATCAAATGCACCAACCTTTAAGATTCGATCCAACCCATACAACTCGATTTTTTGATTATAGTAAATATTTTATTAATAGTGTAGATAATAAAGACAATTCAGTATTGGTAAAACCACCTATAATTAGTACACCTACATACCAACCTATGCCTACAAATGGTAATGGTTTATTTGATAATTATGAATCAATTCATTGCTTTGATGGGGCAAAAAAACTTTATTATAGGCAAATAGGTTATGATGACCCTATGAGAATTAAGGGTGCTAGTGTATTTAGAAGAATATCTTACCATCTAAATAATGATGACCATAATAATGGTCTAAATAGTGGGCATAATCAAAGTGCTGGGGGTGATTTTGGTAATCAAACTATAGGTGATTTAGGTCTAGTACCTGCCCTATTACAAGTTATACCTAGCACTATTGGTAATTTAAGAAAATGTAAACTATTAGATGATGGTGAACTGGTTCTAACAAATATATATTTTACTGAAAATAATTTAAATCTATTAAGTGGTGGATTTAGGGATGCTGGTAAATATTGGGGTGCTACAAATATACCAATAGATACTGAAAGTGATAATTACAAAGAAAATATAGCAATGGCATTAGATTTAGGATTATATATGGACGAAAAATCTAATGGCTACCCTTTAAATAATACAACACAACCTAATGTATTACAAAATTTACCAGGGCAAAGAAATCGGTATAAATGTTTTCATGAAATGATTGGTGCACCTGACCAGTCATTAGTTATTACACCAGTAGATTTTGATGCCACACACACCCAAGGTACTGGCCAAGGTGTCGACAATTATTGTGTGGGGTCTGTGCCATTTGCCTATGAAAAACATTATGATGGTTATGCCTATAATGATGGTCAAGAATTATCTAGTATTGTTGTATCATCTTATTTTAGAGAAGATTTAAAATTTAATGAAGATACAGATTTAACTAATGGTATATATTATAATTTACACGCTACATTATTAACACAACGAGCAGGTGATAATAATAAATTTGGCCCCTTTACTACGGCGTGGGGTGTAAATGAAATGTTTAATAATGAATATACAGATACAGGCAATGGTGTAAAATATAATTTAAATAATTTAACAGCACTTGCCAAAAAATACAATTTATGTGTTGTACCAGTATGGCCTGACCCATTAGATAATGATTTTAATAAATTCGGTGGTCGACCTTATATTGCCTTTAGAAATCATTTACCTTGCTCAGGTGGTGTTCTTTATGATACAAAATTAAATGGTTTTGGTGCTAGTCAAAAATGGCAAATAGATGATAGAAATTGCCCTTATGGTATACAGATTGGGTTTGATGCCTCATTTATTCGAAATAATGGGGTAATGGTTTATAATACAGATTTTACCAGTAATCTACAATTTGATGATGCTAAAAGTTTTAATAGTGTTGTAATGTTTGGTGCATCAAATCCAAATATATCTTTTGACACCGATCTATCAAGATTTTCTATTACAGGTCTTAACACACCCATGACAATCGGTAATGGTTTACCTACAGAAAATCAAGATAATTTAACGGCTACAGGTAATCCTGAACAGCAAGTATATAATGTAAATACACCTGGTCAAATTGGTAATGTAGAACAAGACACTAATGGCATACCACAAACTATAGGTGGGCAGGCAATTCATAATAGTATACTACAATTATTAAATGAAGATGTGGCACAAACCCCTGATAGTTTCATAGATTCATTAGGTGGATTGGCAATAGATTCTATAGTATTATATGAACCAAATGGTCAAATAAATACAATACAAGGCAACACATATTATGCCAATAAAAATAATACAGATTTAAAATATTTAGAATTTGATAGGGACATTTTAAATGATACATTACTAGGTAAAATGGGTTATGATGTAGAACAATTATTGCCATTATTTGGAAGTACACAGGCCAATTTTTTAGATCCTTTGACATTTGAGACCTCAACATTAACATACTATGATAAATATATACAATCACCAACACCGATGATTACTGCCGCTTATATATCTAGTGCCGAATATCAACCAACACAAACAAATAAATTAGATATGCCATTATATGGTCTAGGCCCAAATACAGGATTACCTAGTGCACCATCGGTTAGTCAGGCATCATTAACGGCACAAAATCTACCTAGTAAATTAGATTACCCCTATCTATTAATATATTCATCAATAATTAGTGGTGGAACAAACACCGAGTATTATGGTGGACTAGATGGAAAAAGTAAACTGCCGTGTGTTGGATATATAACTAGAAACTATAACGAAGGCGACTTTTTTTATGGTATGGAACAATCATTTAATTATACTGCTACAAAAACCTTTACTTTAACAGAAATCGAAACAGAAATAAGATTACCTGATGGTAGAAGACCTAGATTATCTAGGCATAATAGTGTAATATATAAGATTACTAAACCTATGATATTGCCAAATAATATAATATCTACTAATAATAATGGCGACAATAATGACAAACGAAAAAAAAAATATAGAGAAACAAAATAAAGATAGAGAATATAGGCGTAGATATTATATGGAAAATAAAGAAGCATTAAAACAATATCAAAAAGATTATTATAGACGAAAGAAAACAGGCGTAGTAAAAACTATTAATAAAAAATCATGTAATAGTTGGAAGGGTGAAAAGAATCCAGTAATGACTAAAACATACGGCAAATTCACTATTATATTTGATTGATATATATAAGGTCTTAAGTATCACTTTTATTCTATATTTATATGTTATTATAATAAAAGCATATAAAAGAAGAATAAAAAATATTTTTTATTCTTCTTTTAAGTAGTATTAATAAAAGATATATTAAAACAAGCATAAAAGCACTAATAAACACTATAGTAGTATATTGATATGTTCTAGTTTGTATAACTTAATATATAAAAGAATCATACAAATTAGAACATATTAGAAAGTATATAAGAAAAATAAAATATATATAGTATAATATAAATGTTTTATTTTTATTTACAAGATAATGCCGATACTGAAGATAAGTGCCACTTCTTAGCACTATATGACAAGATAAGTGATTTATTAGAATACAAAGATGATATTATATTTAATAGTTCAGTGCCTAGATTAAAACAAAGTAAATATAGGGGTATACAGGCATTTAAACAATTATTAAAAAGAATCAACTTTGGCCAACCTGTAAAATATAGTGAGACATTAAAAATTGTATGGCTCAAATGTTTTAAAATGGTTTGGTCATATGGTGCAACCACTATGAAAATAAATAATGAATTTGTTATATGTCTTAATGATGAAATAACAGAAGATAAACTAAAACAATTAACAACTATTGATAATGGTTTTATTTTAAGTAAAGATGAACCAACCTATAAACATATAGGTGATGAAAGTGATATAGTAGATATTATGGTAGATTATATTAAGGCAACACAATTAACTAAAGATCAAATTATAAAAGTAATGATTACTTTATTAAGTTAATATCTATGCCGTGGTCTACATGTAAATAATGTAGATGACATTTTTCTACTTTAATATTATTATATTTTCTTCTAACGACCTCAGGATTTTTTATCATTAACCAAATATTGGCCCTAGATATTCCTAAATCTTCGTATATATTTTTTAATGTTTTATAATACTTAACTTCATCATTATGAAAAATTTTATAATGATAATATTTATAATTATCACCACGGCGTTTTATATCTTTAGGTACTGGACTGATAGACATTTTATATATATAATATATAGTATATTCTTTTTAAGTCAATTAATATTATTAAGATTCTTTTAAGAACCAGTATTATATATAGTGCTACTTAATGTTTGGCCTGTTTTAGTAGCCGCGGCTAATGCACCAATCATTTTTTCATTTGTTTTTGCTGCCATTCTTTCCTGTACTTTTAGTGGGTCTTCTCTTAATTTTAATTGTGTTATAGTGTCAGGTCTTAAATCACTTGCCAGTTGCCCACCTGGTTGTCTAACCTCAACACTTAACTGATTTATATTTAATTCATTCGCATTATTTACATCTATCCAATTCTCAAATGGGGCTACATATACTAAAGAACCATTTACATTTTCGCCTCTGGTCTGAAATTCTTCACGAGGTAAAACTGCCAATGCCTTGCCTATTCCTGATAAATTTTGACCTGCCCCATTATCGATACCATTAAAACTTTTTACACCTGATAATTCAGGTACACTAATATTTATAATTGTATCTTTACTAATTTTTTGACAATCTTCAGTAGATGTAAATAGATTGACCCCTGCCGAACTAGCACCAACTACTATATTACTGGCACTACCTATTACACTTCCAATTGTTCCACTATGTTGGCCCTGTCTTAGATTTGCTGGTGCACCACTATTTGCTGCCACATCGGCATTATTTAATTGTCTTAAGAATAGCATTGCCTGTCTTTCTAAATCAGCACCGACTTGGGTAGGGTCTGTATTATGATTTGGTGGTGGTTCTACGGCATTAAATAATTGATGTATCTCATCATCATTTAAAAATTTTGATCCATCATTATTGTTATAATTACTTACAGCCCTAGCAACTGGATTCATAATACCTGATGCCTTCACAGATTCATTTGCTAATAATTCAGCCAATATCGCATTAGAACTAACATCTGCCAACTCTACATTAGCACCCCCTGCCTCTACTATACTAATTTTATCAGCATCATCAGGTTTAAATAGAGCAGTACCAAATGTAGCACTGGCAAATGCCACATCTGCCTCGCTTATCCTGAATAGATGCACCGATGTAAAAGTTGTAGGATTAACGGTATAATCATTAGCCAAATAATATGTTTTACCTGAGTCTATATCTAATCTAAATTTATACCCATGTACCCCAGTATAAAGACTAAATGCTGCCACATCTCCTGCCGCATTTCTATAATTTGGTGGATTATTAGCAGGGGCCAAATTTGGGCCACCAACATAGTCATTACTATCAATAAAAGTAAATGTTGGTTTAAATGGTGCCTTTTTTGTAATAACTAGATTCTGTATTATTTGTGCTACACCTGCGGCATCATTATCACAGAAAGCAGGGACATTACTATTCCATATTGTACCTAAATATGCCGTGCCATCTGCCGCATTCCATGTGGCTATATATGGATTACCTTGAGGGTCATTGCCTAAATGTGTAGAGTCAGGTATTACATAAGTACGACCACAATCATAACTTACCGACATTTGGACTACTGCCCTTCTACCTACACCTCTAAATGTAATCGAAAATCTAAATCTTATATTTGCTATATCAGCAACATCTTTACCAGCAGGCACAGTTATTAATTTTTGTAAGGCATCAGGTGGTATTGTTCTACATAATTTGGCACTAGCATATGTAGGACTACCTAAAGGTGTATTACCTGCTATTTTAATGCCAAACATTTGTATACCCTCGTCGCTTAATCGTATTACAACATCTTGTACTAAAGGATTTAATAATAGATTTACATTATCACTTTTTAAGTTTGCCAATTCATCTCTACATATACCTATACTAGTTTCATTAAATTCATAATTACCAACTAAATTTAAATCTGCCTCATCATATGCCTGACCACTAAACCCAATATCTTCTACAATAAATGAACCCTTATTGGTTATAACACCATTATGGGCAATACATGAATATAGTCTAGAACCATCACTATCTGTGTCTTCACTTATAACATTATTAGCACTAGTAGCATTACCTGATATATTTAATAGTCCACCATTCTCAAATACCATACCTCTCGCCGCTGGTGTCGCCTGTGTACCATATCTAATTAAGAATTTTTCTTTAGTAGGTGGCGATGTGGTGTCATCTTCAGGTGTAAAAGCACACACCCACACATAATTTTGTTGTTGTAAAACTTCATTCATTCGATCACTTATTTCTGTTGCCAATTCTGCACCAGTATATTGACCTAGATTTAATCGTACAATTCTTATAGCGTCCTGTGCGGTATTACCAATACAGAACATTAAAATATTATTAGATGTTGTTATATTAAATACCATACTATCACGAAAATGTAAGAATTTTAATAAACATACCTGACTATATGGTGGTATTTTAATTGGTTGAGGAAAATGATTGGCATAAAAACTAGGATTTTGACCATTACTATTTAGTGTAATCAAAGACATCTTATATATAATATATATAGAAAATTATTAAATTATTTTATTAAAATATCTAAATTATGTTCTAGTTTGTAAAACTTTATATATATAAAATCATACAAATTAGAACACATTCTTATATTAGACATAATAATATATTAATGTTTATTTTGATTTAAAGATAATATATCTTATATATATATAATGTCTAGTATCTCAAAATGTTTAAAATGTGGAAAATCATCTTTATTGCCTGAATGTGTTTCGTGTTTAGTAGAAGACACGCCCATGGAATCATCTTATGCACCAATAAAGAAAAAGAAAGAAATAAAATCTACTATTAATATAAAAAGTATTATGGAAATTCATAAACTTAAGGTATTACAAAATTCTAAAAAAGCGTCTTTTAAAGATTTAGGGGCAGATAAACCAAAAGATAAAAGGTTTACTTGGCATACATTAGGGCCTGATATAAAAATAAATAAATCATTTTTAAAAAAATCTAACTGGGGTATTATTTGTAATAAAATGAACGGAGTAATTGGTGTAGATTTAGATTGCTACAAATGGTCAAAAGAAGAAGGTTGCCATAAATCTCATGAATTTTACAAACAATTTGGCAATGATTTTGTAAAACAATTTAATACTTATACACAAAGAACACCATCAGGTGGCATTCATTTAATTTTTCAGTACGATAAAGACTTAAATCAAGTAGAAAGTAAAACATCATCTAAATTTGGTAAAGGTATAGATATAAGAAATGGGCACGAAGATAAAATATTAAGTGGTGGTTATTTAGTTGGTGCCGGCAGTGTTTTTAAAAAACCTGATGGGTCATATGCTACATATGAATTATTAAATGATAATCAACCACAACCAATGCCTGAAAAATTAAAAAAATGGTTATTAGAAAATATTTATACATCACAAGAAAAAATAAAAACAGATAAAAAAACAAAAAAAAATAATAAACTATACAGAACAGAACAAGAAATATTAGGTAGTATTTATAATTTTAGTATTACAGATGAAGAATTAGACAAAGAGATTCTACCAAATATGCCGCCTGGTTATTTAAATCATTATTCTTATTGGTTTAAATTTACTTCTGCTATGAAAACACTAAATAAAAAAGAATTATGGAAAAAATGGTCTGCCAAATATAAAGGATATGATGAAATTAAAAATGAAGAAAAATGGCAACATATATCTAATAATAATACAGAATGGGCAGAAAATTATTATGTAGAACATCTATTTAAAATTTGTAATAAATATAATTATCTAGATTTTGTAAAATATAAACCGACATTACAGGATACAAAAAAACCTGATAAAATAATTAATCGAACTAAACTATCGCCCATGGAAAATGAGATAGATCAAAAAGATGCACCTTTAAAATTAAATCTTAAACAGGGCGAACAATTCTTTGTATTAAAAAGTGATACTGGCACAGGTAAAACTACCTTAATGAAAAAAGAACTATTTGATAGTAAACAGAAATTTATTAGTATAGTAAGTCGTGTTTCATTAGGTAAAGAACAATATAGTACTTTTTCTAAATATGGTATAGATTGTAAATTTTATGCCAATAGTTATTGTCAAAGAGGCGATAGTTATATTACAACCATAGATAGTATATTAGGGTGTGGCAATATTATGAGTAATATTAATGAGTATACTATTTTTATAGATGAATTTAATTCAGTATTAGAATATATTCTACAGGCAGATACTTGCTTAAATAAGACTAGGGCATTATGTTGGAAATATTTAATACATATGTTATGTAATTGTAAAAATTTTATATGTGTTGATGCTGATATTAGCGATATTTGTTTTAGATTATTAGATTTTGTTAATAGGGATTATGTGTATATACAAAATGATTATAAACATAATAAAGGTGTAAAGGCATTAGAACTATTATCATTAGATAAATTTATATCGCACATATTATGTGAACCAAAATATATGGTATGTTGTGATAGTAAAAAAGCGGCAGAATATATTTGGTTAGAAACAGGTAAAAGGGCCAAATTATTAACATCAAAAACGGATAAATTAGATGATGAAACATTAGATGATTATGATATGATAATTTTTAGTCCTGCTATTATTTATGGTTTAGATTCTAGTTTAAATCGTCCTGTATTTTGCTATCATAAAGAACATACAATATCGCCCACTAATATGCTACAACAAATTGCGAGAAATAGAAATATTACTATACTTTATTTTTGTTTTAATAAAAAGAAATTTAATCAGGCTACATATTTAAATATGAAAGAATGCACCGAGTTAATGAAAGAAAAGCAAGAATATTCTAATACACAATTTGATGTACTTAATGAAGATGAGGCTAAAAGACAGGATTTATTTAATAAAATATTTGTAGATTATACTTATAAACAAGATTGTTATGGCACTAATAAATATTGTCATTTTAAACAATTACTAAAAACACGAGGGTTTGATGTAAACTATTTTAATAAAAAAACAGAAAAACCACCGAGTGAAGAAATCAACGAAAAACTAATAGAATATAAATTAAAAACATTTGATATTGATGACCAATACATAAAAGAATTTAATGAAAAATATTTAAATCTTACAAAGGCACAATTATTAGATGTAAAAGATTTATTTATACACGATGAATTAATGAATAAAACTTTTACTATTAAATCATATTTTGAGCACGGTCTTAAAAATGCACCATTATATAATGCCAAAAAAGAATATGAAATAATTAAGAATGAAGATTTTGCCAAACAAATTACACCTGAACAATTGGCAATACATTATGACCAAAAAGAACAATATGATATAATGAATCAAACACAGGATATTAAAATTAAAAAAATCAATCAACAAAAATATAAATTTTTCATGATAGACAAATTAAAATGTCTAATGAATTTTAAAGAAGTACAACAAGATGACGGCGAAGAAAAAACATATAATGTTATTACTGCCAATAGAGTGCCAACAGAAACAGAGGCAAAGAATTATATTAGGGCATATAGAAATGTATTTAATTATAGGGGTAAAAAAGAACCATCATTAAAAACTAAATATGACTGCGAGCAATTACTACACAAAATATTAAAACAAACATTTACAAAAGATATATTTAATGATAATAAAAAAGTTAGAGATGGCAAGAAATTTAAATATTTATATTCTATGAATTATGACTGCGACATATTACAAATGACTAGAAAATTAGTCAATTATCAAAGAAGAAATAAACTAGCAGAAACATTAAATCATATGGCGGCAGTTGAGTTTTTACCTGATGATAGTGATGAGGAAATAGACCCATTAGATATACTTTAATAATTATTTTCTTTTATCGGTGCATCTTTTACCTTACTATCTTCTGTAGGTTTTCTTAGGCCTATTCTATTTACTTTCTTTTTATAATTCTTTGGTTTCTTATCAAATATAAAAATTGGATCTATCATCTTATTTTTATCTTTTTCTATTTTCTTTTCTTCTTTTTTAATATTTTTATTAAGAACTTTGCCGTCAGGTTTATGCTGTTCTTCTATTTCATTAATATGGTTCATGTTTTTTAACATATTATATATATAATATAAAAGAATTTAATTATTTTCTTCTATAATAGTATATATAATATGTCTAATTTTTTACAAACTAGCAATACTCATTTATCAGCGATTAAGGCAAAAATCAATACACTAGCAACAGATATTGATAGTAATCAACAGGCATTACATAGTCATAATGGTGCATCAAGTGCCGAAAAATTAACCTCATTATTAACTAAGGCAGATTCGATTATTAGTAATACTGCCAATATTAAGGCATCAATAGAAGTTGGCGGTGATTTATTCGTAAGTCAAGATGAAGTAGAGGCCAAATTAGATAGTATACTGGCAAAAAATACTGAAATATTGACAGAAAATCAAGCAATACATGATAGGCAAGATGATATATTAACAAGTAATAATGCCACTAAATTGTCTGCCGCTACTATAGCAACTAAAATAACATCATTAGAAGGATCTAATCATACAGATTTGGCGGCAATTAATTCTAGACAAGATGATGTTTTAACTGCTGTTAATGCTACTAAATTAACTAATGATACTATAGCAACAAAAACAAGTGCTTTATTAACAGCAAATCATACCGATTTAGGTAATATATTTAGTCGACAAGATGATATTTTAACTGCTTCTAATGCTACAAAATTAACTAATGATACTATAGCTACAAAAACAAGTGCTTTATTAACAGCAAATCATACAGATTTAGAGGCAATTAATTCTAGACAAGATGATGTTTTAACTGCTGTTAATGCTACAAAATTAACAAATGATACCATAGCTACAAAAACAAGTGCTTTATTAACAGCAAATCATACAGATTTAAATAATATTTTTAATAGACAAGAT
>Ga0209336_10000284_pt1 | contig 26490 bp, 32 predicted proteins | sample LinPmetageLP32_FD_184042 | JGI IMG/M metagenome (GOLD analysis project Ga0209336, IMG submission 184042) | Marine viral communities from the Pacific Ocean - LP-32 (SPAdes) (version 2) | ecosystem: Environmental > Aquatic > Marine > Oceanic | place: Pacific Ocean | collected 2009-08-23
ATGTTTGAGTTTAGAATCTCAAATACAAACAGTGGCAGTGGAGATTACACATTAGCATTACCTTTCGCCATGATGGATGGTGGATACGCAGTAGGGGGATTAAGAATTTACGCTGGAGCGGTTGCTGGTGGTGAATTTTTAGGTCTACATCAAAACTCATCCACTTTAGTATTTAATAGAAATAGAAATAATACTAGTACAATTTCAATTACCCCAACAGTTAATGCTTACTATTATGGCAGTATCACATACAGAACAACATAACATAATTTTAAATTATCTTCATCTGTATTGGGTGAAGATGGACAGGTGACACGCTAAGTCACAATAAATCAAGGAGAAAAAAAATGGCTATTACGAAAAGAACAGAACAGGATAAAATTGAAGTGGTTGGAACATTCAAGCACATTCAAGTGAGAACTGCTACTATTATTGAAGAAGATAGTGTAGAACTTTCAAGAAGTTTTTCACGCCATGTTGTTGCACCAGACTCAGATTCATCTAAGGAAAGTGCAGATGTAAAAGCAATGGTTGCACAGTTTCACACTGATGCAGTCAAAACTGCTTATGCAAAACATATAGAGGATAATAAACCAGATTAGTAAATGAGTATTATATGTCAGATTATGAACACTATCTTGGAAACCCTCTACTAAAGAAATCTAATGTTGCTGTAGAATGGAATGAAGAACAAATTCTTGAATACCAAAAGTGTATGCAAGATCCATTATACTTTATTCAGAACTACATTAAGATTGTATCTTTAGATGAGGGTTTAGTACCCTTTTCAATGTTCCCATTCCAAAAGGACATGGTGGGAACTATTCACAACAATCGTTTTACTATTTGTAGAATGCCGAGACAGTCTGGTAAGTCCACGACTATGGTTTCGTATATCCTACATTATGTTCTATTCAATCCAAGTATGAATGTTGCAATTCTTGCTAACAAAGCATCGACAGCAAGAGATATTCTTGGTAGACTTCAACTTGCTTATGAGAACCTACCCAAATGGTTACAGCAAGGAGTAATGTCTTGGAATAAGGGTTCTCTGGAACTAGAGAACGGCTCTAAGATTGTTGCTTCATCTACATCTTCCAGTGCAGTTCGTGGTGGTTCATTCAACATGATCTTTCTAGACGAATTTGCATTCGTTCCAACAAACGTAGCAGAGGACTTCTTCAGTTCTGTATATCCTACAATTTCATCTGGTAAGTCTACTAAGGTGATTATTGTTTCTACACCTAACGGTATGAATCTGTTCTATAAACTATGGACAGACGCAGAGAACGAAAGAAACTCTTATAATATTATTGATGTGCATTGGTCAGAAGTGCCAGGCAGAGATGAGAAGTGGAAAGCAGAAACTATTGCAAATACCTCACAAGAACAATTCAATCGGGAATTTGAATGTGAGTTCTTAGGGTCAATCAATACACTTATTCACCCAACTAAAATTAAATCAATGGCATTTACCAATCCACTCACAACAAATGCTGGACTACAGGTATACAAAAAACCAGTAAAAGGACGCACATACGCCCTCGTAGCTGACGTTGCAAGGGGGGTAGAGAACGATTACAGTGCATTCCTAGTCTTTGATGTCAGTGAAGTACCTTATACTATTCATGCAAAATATCGTAGTAATGAAATTAAACCTTTACTATTTCCAAGTATAATCTACGATGTTGCAAAAGCATATAATGGTTCATATGTAATGGTTGAGGTAAATGATATTGGTGAACAGGTTGCTTCTGCATTACAATTTGATATGGAATATGATAACTTGATTATGGCATCAATGAGAGGTCGTGCTGGACAGGTACTTGGTACAGGATTTAGTGGTGGTAAGGTACAACTTGGAGTCAGAACAACTAAAGCAGTTAAAACTCTTGGGTGTTCTAATCTTAAACAACTTATAGAAACAGATAAACTAATTATTAATGATTATGATTTAATCAACGAATTTTCAACATTTATCAGACATGGACAATCATTTCAAGCAGAAGAAGGTCATTCAGATGACCTTGCAATGTGTTGTGTGTTGTTTGCATGGATGACAAATCAAACGTATTTCAAAGAACTAACAAACGTAGATATAAGACAGAAGATGTTTCAAGAGAACCAATGGCAACTAGAACAGGACATGGCTCCTTTTGGTTTTGTGGATAATGGTGTGGATGACCCAATAGAATCAGTAACAGTAGATGAATATGGTACTAGATGGTCACCTGTTGTGAGAACATCTGATACAAATTGGTAAAACACTATATACAATCGTTATCTATTTTTAAGTAACAGTTAGAACAAACAACTTTAGACTCTTCTATTAATTCAATAATATCCTGTCTAGATTCTTCGTTCAAACCTTTTCTTTTAGACAGAGAACGTATTTTCTGGTCGTGAGGATGAAATCTAAGACAAACCGTTTCACTTTCACCACAATGAATACAGAACTTTTCAGATAGGAATTCGTTAACCCATATAATGCGTTTGCGATAATGCCTCTTAGAAACCTCTTTGATGGTAGTTGCGTATTTCTTATAAAAGTCCATGTATCTATTTATATGCCTCTGTGCATATAAAAATGAGGTTTGTAAAGTCAAGAATTACTAAATATAAGAACAAAAGATGTTAACTTAGTATAACGAAAATAGGAGAAAAAAACATGGCATTTCAAGTATCGCCTGGCGTTCTCGTTAAGGAAGTTGACCTAACTAACGTAGTTCCTGCCGTATCAACAAGTATTGGTGCAGTAGTTATTACGGCTGAAAAGGGGCCTGTTGGTGCAATGACATCAATTGGTTCGGAAACAGAGTTGGTCAAAGTCTTTGGAAAACCCAACGCATCTAACTATGAAACATGGTTTACAGCTGCAAACTTTTTGCAGTATGGAAATGCTCTAAGAGTTGTTCGTGCAACTAGTGGTGTCACAAATGCTGACGCTGCTGGTACTGGAACACTTATTAGAGATACAGACCATTATTTAACAAGCTATTCTGCTGGACAAGGTTCAGTTGGAGAGTGGGCATCCAGATCTGCTGGTACATGGGGAAATTCAATTAGAGTTTCAGTTTGTGCTGGTGCTCTTGGATTTAACCAACACTTAGCATCATCTAACCAAACAGTTGGTGAAGACGCTGCTGGTGCAACAGTCATTAAAGTAGATGCTGGAACAGCATTTAGTGTTGGTGATATGATTGCATTTTCATCTGCTGATGCATCTGCTGATGCAACTGCATTTGCTCATCTTGCTGGTGATGAAGGTAATGAATATGAAATTACTGGAATCGCTACACATGACCTAACAGTCAAATTAAAAGATGATCCAAATGGTGCTGGTGTAAAAGTAGTCATTCCAGACAATACGTTTATTCGTAGACGCTGGAGATTTGCTGACTTGTTTTCAAGTGCTCCTGGCACATCTGCTTGGGCAGCTGCAAACGGACAAGCTAATGACGAACTTCACATTGTTGTATACGATGGTTCTGGTTCAATTACTGGTTCTAAGGATACAGTGAATGCTCAAAGAACACAATCTGTTATTGAAACATATGAGTTCTTATCAAAAGACCCTAAATCAAAAACTGCTTCTGGTGCAACTAACTATTACCCAGATGTTATCTACAAATCTTCCGAATTTGTTTTCTGGATGGATCATCCATCTGTAGGATCAAATTGGGGAACTACTGGAACTGCTTCTTTTGCAGTCGGTACTGGTACTACTGGTATCATTACGGATACACTTTCTGGTGGTACAGATGACTATGCAGTCACACTTGGCGAATTAGACCTTGCATATGATGTGTTTGCTGATGCAGATACAGTTGATGTAAACCTAATTATGGCTGGTACTGCTCCTGCTGGTGCAAATGGGGTAACTCATGCTCAAAACCTAGTTGACCTTGGTGAAAAAAGAAAAGACGTTGTTGTCTTTATCTCACCTAGAAATGCTGATGTTGTAAACATTGTTTCAAGTATCACACAAACTGCAAATGTTAAGGCTTACTACAGTTCAATCTCTAGTTCTTCTTATGCAGTATTTGATAGTGGTTATAAGTATATGTACGACAAGTATAACGATGTTTATCGCTATGTACCGTTGAACGGAGATATTGCTGGATTGTGTGCTCACACAGATACAGTTGCAGATCCATTCTTCTCGCCTGGCGGTTATAACAGAGGACAAATCAGAGGTGCAGTCAAACTTGCGTTTAACCCAACTAAGTCTCAAAGAGATGAACTTTATCCTGCTAGAATTAACCCAGTGGTTACATTCCCAGGCCAAGGAACAGTACTCTTCGGTGACAAAACTGGTTTAACAAAACCAAGTGCATTTGACCGTATTAATGTTCGTAGATTGTTTATTCTTCTTGAAAAGGCAATTGCTACTGCTGCTAAATATCAACTGTTTGAATTCAACGATGCATTCACACAGGCACAATTTAGGAACTTAGTAGAACCTTTCTTGAGAGATATTCAAGGACGTAGAGGTATTACAGATTTCTCAGTAGTCGCTGATGGAACTAATAATACAGGGGAAGTTATTGATAGAAATGAGTTTGTTGCAGATATCTACATCAAACCAGCTCGTTCAATTAACTTTATTCAACTTAACTTTATCGCTGTGAGAACAGGGGTAGCGTTTTCAGAGATAGGGGGATAATTAGATGGCAACTATTGATGAATTTAAAGCACAACTTACAGGTGGTGGTGCTAGAGCTAACCAGTTCAGAGTTACATTTAACACGCCAGGCGCAATTGCTACTGGTCTAGATTCAAGAAGGGCTTCCTTCTTAATCAAGGCTGCTGCTTTGCCAGGGCAAACGATAACAGAAGTCGCTATTCCGTTTAGGGGTAGAAACTTGTACATCGCTGGAGACAGAGAATTTGAAACTTGGGAAACTACAGTTATCAATGATACTGACTTCATGGTAAGAAATGCTATTGAAAGATGGATGAATGCCATCAACGATACAGCAACCAATACTGGACTTGTTTCAGTAGGTGATTATCAAGCAGACCTAGTTGTTGAACAACTTGATAGAGATGACACAGTTCTGAAGTCATATATCCTTCGTGGATGTTGGCCTACTGCAACTGCTGCTATCGAATTGAGTTACGAAACAGCAAGTGCGATTGAAGAGTTCGGAGTAACTTGGAGATATCACCACTTTGAAGCCTCAGCAGTTAACTTCTAGAAACCTACTAAATAGTAGTAGATAAAATTAGGAGTTATTATGGCTGAGTTATTTGGTTTCAAAATCTCAAGAGCAAAAGAAGGGGGAGATACATTCACTCTCCCTTCTGTTGATGACGGAACAATAGAGGTCGCCGGTGGCGGCTTCTATAGTTCTACTATTGATCTTGAAGGTAGAGAAAGAAGTGAAAGTGATTTAATTAGAAGATATCGTGACATTGCAGTTCAACCCGAAGCGGATTCTGCAATTGAAGATATTGTTAGTGAGGGAATTGCATCTAATGAATATGATGCACCAGTTGCTGTTCGTTTGGACAGAATGGATGTTTCCCCAAAAGTAAAGAAAAGAATACAAGAAGAGTTCGATAGAGTTCTTCAACTCTTATCATTTAATGAAAAAGGACATGACATCTTTAGAAGATGGTATGTTGATGGTAGAGTTTACTATCATAAAGTAATTGATAAGAAAGACCCTAGAAAGGGTATTACCGAATTAAGGTATATTGACCCACGCAAAATCCGTAAGGTGCGTGAAGTTTCCAAAGGTAGAACAGACCCAACAACAGGTGTACCAGTTGACCAAAAAATGGAAGACTATTACGTTTACCAAGAAAAGGGTATTGGAACAGGCGGTCAAACTGGTTTAAAAATAACTAATGATTCAATTGCGTATTGTCCTTCTGGTTTGGTTGACCAAAACAAAGGTACTGTTTTGTCGTTTCTACACAAAGCAATTAAACCTGTAAATCAACTTCGTATGATTGAGGATGCAGTAGTTATCTATCGTATCTCAAGGGCTCCAGAAAGACGTATCTTTTATATTGATGTTGGTAATCTACCAAAGATTAAAGCAGAACAATATCTAAAAGATGTAATGAATCGTTATCGTAACAAACTGGTATATGATGCATCTACTGGTGAAATCAGAGATGACAGAAATCATATGTCAATGTTGGAAGACTTCTGGTTACCTCGTAGAGAAGGTGGTCGTGGAACAGAGATTACAACTTTGCCGGGCGGTTCAAACCTTGGTGAGATTGATGATATTATTTACTTCCAAAGAAAACTATATCGTTCTCTTAATGTTCCTATTTCAAGAATGGAAGCAGAACAGAACTTTTCTATAGGTCGTTCTACAGAAATTACAAGAGACGAACTGAAGTTTACTAAATTTGTACAGAGACTTCGTAAGAAATTCTCAGTGCTATTCCATGATGTTCTCAAAACACAATTAATTCTTACTGGTGTTATTGCAGAAGAAGAGTGGGATAAACTAAAAGAACATATCCAATATGATTATCTACAGGATGGACATTTTGCAGAATTGCGTGATGCAGAAATCCTTAGAGAAAGAATTGATATGCTAGGTCAATTAGAACCATTTGTTGGACAGTTCTTCTCAAAAGCATGGGTACAGAAAAATGTACTTAGACAGACTGAAGAAGAAATTGAAGAAATAAATAACGAAATGGCTTCAGAGGGCGGTGGAGAAGAAGAAAATGACGAATTCTAGTACTTGCGAACTATGTGGTTGCGAACCCCACTGTGATGAAATTTGTTTAAAATGTTCAGATGGTGGTATAGTTTGTGAAAACTGTGAATGTGAAAAATGTAATGGAGAATAAATATGAGTAAAGAAATGATTAATGCAATTGCACAAGGTGATAACCTTGCTGCCGAAAACGAATTCAAGAATGCTTTATCTGCAAAAGTTGGAGATAGTCTTGAACTAAAAAGAAAAGAAGTTGCCGGAACTATGGTAACTCAACATATCCCAGAGGTAAGTGGAGAAGATGAAGAAGTTTAGTGAAATCGTGATGCCCATCCAAGAAAAGGATGAACATAAAAAGACTAAGATTTACAAAGCACTTTCGCCTAAGTTGAAAGATGCAGTAGATGAGATCTTTCGTATCATGGACGCTAAGCCACAAGACTTCCTAAATACTTTTGAAAAAACAATTAAACTAGCTTCAAAGAAGTTCAAAGTCAAAGAAAAAGACCTTATGGGGTACTTTGAAAATGAAATGCTAGGTATATAGGAGAGAATTATGGCTTTGGTCTTGCAAACATTAAAAGACAGTAGTTACGAACACGTTGTTAAGATTACTACATCTGGAACAAACTCTGCCACAGCAGTTGTAGATGCTTCCGAATTAGAAGGTGCTGCTACAAACCCAAGATTAAGTATTGTTGCTTGTCAGTGGTCAGTAGGTTCACAAACGGATGTTTTGTTTAATGCAACTACTGATGTTGTCGCTTTGTCGTTAAACGGAAGTGGTTCATGGAATTGTGGTAGTCAATCATTACCAACAATACCAAATAACGGTGGAACAGGTGTTAATGGTGACGTTAATATCTTAAACGGCAGTGCAAGTGCTGGATTTATTATTCTGAAACTCAGAAAAGTTTCTGGATTTGCTAATACAGGTACAGCATAAGGGGAATGAATATGAAACTCATATCAGAACAGGTTGCTGACGTAGAATATATCACAGAGGCTGCTGAAAACGGAAAAGACAAAAGTTATAAAATTAAAGGTATCTTCCTACAGGGAGATATCAAAAACAGAAATGGTAGAGTATATCCGTTTGAAGTTCTTGAAAAGGAAGTCAAAAGATATACTGAAGAATTTATCAAACCTAATCGTGCATACGGTGAACTTGGACATCCAGAAGGCCCAACGGTCAATCTGGAAAGAGTGTCACACATGATTACGGATATGTACCCAGACGGTAAAAACTTCATTGGTGAGGCAAAGATCATGTCTACTCCGATGGGGAAAATCGTTAGTAATATTATGGATGATGGTGGGAAACTCGCTGTGTCCTCAAGGGGCATGGGTAGTTTGCAACAAAAGAACGGTGCAAACTATGTTGGAAAGGATTTCTATTTGGCAACTGCTGCTGATATTGTCGCAGATCCATCTGCTCCACAGGCCTTCGTTGAAGGTATTATGGAGGGGAAAGAATGGATTTGGGATAATGGTCTACTGAAAGAGGTAGAAGTGGCGGATATCAAAGAAGGAATTGAACGAAATATTCGTTCAAAAACTGCGAATTACCAAGCATTGGCCTTCGCAAAGTTTCTCAAATCGTTGTAAATTTAAAGTATTATAAATATATAACAATAGAGATAATTTAAACATTAGGAGAAAACCCAAATGTCAGAACTAGACAAGACAATTGAGGACTTGGAAAATGAAGTACTTGCTGATTTGGACGAACAGTCTAAAGAAGTAGTTGCTGAAAAGGCAAAAGTCGTTGAGGGTGATGTTGAAGATCTTGGCGCTCCAGTAGTTAAAGGTGATGAGAAATCTGGGCCAGACGCTGCTAAGAAAGTTAAGAAAGACACCACAATCAAGGGAAAGCCTGCTGACCAAGCACCCCAAAAGTTAAAAGAAGAAGACGAGGACGAGTCTGACGATTCCGATAAGGAAGAAGATGATGAGTCTGAAGAAGATGTAGTAGAAATGGAAATGCCAAAGACTAAGGCCGCTGCTATGGAAACTATGATTACTGCAATGAAAAAGATGTCTGCTGATGAAGCAAAAGAACTATGCGCTTCATACATGAAGAACAGTTATCACACAGAGAAAAAAGTTGCGAAAGAAGAAGTTGAAGAATCAACTTTGGATGCTCGTATCTCAGAGATTGATGTTCAAGCAGATGTTGCTGCTCTTGTTAAAGATGAAAATCTTTCAGAAGAGTTTACTACAAAAGCATCTACAATTTTTGAAGCCGCTGTTAAGAGTAAAATCCGTTCAGAAGTTGAACGTATTGAATCTGCAAAGGTACAAGAAGTTGCTGAAGAAGTTGAGTCATTTAAAGATGAGTTGACTGAAAAAGTTAACACATATCTCGACTATGTTGTTAAAGAATGGATGACCGAAAACGAACTTGCTATTGAACGTGGTTTAAAAGGTGAGATCGCTGAGGACTTCATTTCTGGAATGAAAGCACTCTTTGAAGAACATTACATTGATGTTCCAGATGAGAAGTATGACGTTCTAGAAGCACAAGCATCAAAGATTGATGAACTAGAAAGTAAGTTGAACGAAACTATTGATAAAATGACTGATATTAATAGTAAGAACAACGCACTTGTTCGTGAATCCGTGATTTCTGCTGTTGCGTTTGACCTCGCTGATACCGAATCAGAGAAGTTTAATTCTTTAGTGGAAGATGTTGAGTTTACAGATGAACAGTCGTTCAAAAATAAACTTGATACTCTAAAGGAAAACTATTTTCCAAAATCGACTCCATCTCAATCTTTGACTGAAGAGTCAGAGGGTGGTATGGATGAAGTTGACGTTAGTGGAGCAATGGCTGCATATATGTCCGCTATCAAACAGTCTAAACCATATGAGGCGGAAAAGTTGCCCCTCTTAAAATCTAAATAATGATAAATATAAGTAATAACATAGGAGAGAACTAAAATGTTCAAATCAGAAAACTTACAGGAAAAGTGGCAGCCAGTCCTAGAACACCCAGATCTTCCAGAGATCAAGGATTCTTATAAGCGAGCCGTCACTTCTGTCATCTTGGAAAACCAAGAAAAAGCACTAAGAGAAGACGCTGCCTTCTTAAATGAAGCAGCACCTGCTAACAACGTAGCCGGTACAGGAAATTGGGATCCAATTCTAATTTCACTAGTAAGGCGTGCCATGCCAAACCTTATCGCATATGATATCTGTGCAGTTCAGCCAATGACTGGCCCAACTGGACTTATCTTTGCAATGAAGTCACGCTTTGGTACAGCCGGTGGTACAGAAGCACTATTTAACGAACCAAATGCTGGTATATCTAACGATGATGCTGCTGGTGACTTAACTAGTTCTGCAATGACTGGATCTAATCCAGAAGTACTTAACGATGGTGGAACTTACACATCTGGTGGTACTGGAATGACTACTGCACAAGCAGAAGCATTGGGTGACGCATCTGCTAACTCATTCGCTGAAATGGCTTTCTCAATTGAGAAGTCAACTGTGACTGCAAAATCAAGAGCTCTTAAAGCAGAATACACAATGGAACTTGCACAAGACCTTAAAGCAATTCACGGTCTTGACGCAGAAACAGAATTATCAAACATCCTTTCTACTGAAATCCTTGCTGAAATCAATAGAGAAGTTGTTCGTTCAATTTACATTGCTGCTAAACCAGGCGCACAAGTTAACACAACTGCTGCTGGTACTTTCGACATGGACACCGACTCAAATGGTCGTTGGTCAGTTGAGAAGTTCAAAGGCTTGATGTTCCAAATCGAGAGAGATGCTAACGCTATTGGTCAAGAAACTCGTAGAGGAAAAGGTAACATGATTATCTGTTCTGCTGACGTTGCTTCTGCACTTCAAATGGCTGGTGTTCTTGATTACACTCCTGCTCTTAACAACAACTTGAACGTAGACGATTCTTCTTCTACTTTCGCTGGTGTTATGAACGGAAGATATAAAGTGTACATCGACCCATACTCAGCAAACGTGAACGCAGATCAGTTCTACGTTGTTGGATATAAAGGTACTTCACCTTACGATGCTGGTGTATTCTACTGTCCGTATGTTCCATTACAAATGGTTCGTGCAGTTGGTGAAAACACTTTCCAACCAAAAATTGGATTTAAGACTCGTTACGGTCTTGCTCAGAACCCATTCGCAACTGCTGATGCTACTGACAATACTTTGGGTACTAATGACAACACTTACTACAGAAGAGTTAGAGTTACTAACCTTATGTAATAGTTGGTTATACCAATTTGAAAAGGGGGTTCTTCGGAACTCCCTTTTTTTTGTCTTATAAATATATGCATGACAGAGATTAATGCACTTAACAGACAACCAACTGAACTAGACTACGCAGACCCTACAAAGTTTAAGTTCACTATTAACAAGTTACCAACCGTAGAGTTTTTTACGTTTGCTGCTAACGTGCCTGGCGTAACGCTAGGTGACGCTATATTCCCAACTCCATTCAAAGCAATCCCAATTCAAGGTGATGACCTTACCTTTGATAACCTTGAAATTACTTTCTTAGTTGATGAACAACTCAACAACTATAAAGAACTACATCAATGGTTAGTCGGAATAGGATTCCCCAAATCAAGAACACAGTTCTCATCTTTCAGAACAGCTGCATCAGATACCTTCCCAACACCTTCTGGTGATAAAGGTGAGGCAACAAAACCAGGCATCGCTACACCAAATAATGCAATGTTCGGTGATGCAATATTAACAATAATGACTAGTAAAAATAACCCTGTGGTTGAAGTGAGGTTCGCTGACTTGTTCCCTGTAGCACTAAGTGGATTAGCATACAATCAACAGGAAACAGATATAACATATTTAACTGCAACTTGTACGTTCAGTTATCAATTATACGAAATCTTTTCAGTATAAATAGTACTGTGTGAGGGTCACACCTTGACCAAAAAGTATTTTTCGGATTGTCATAATCCAATATAAGAAATGCAAGAGTAGTACCCTCACACTATTTGAATTAACAAGGATATATTATGGACTTACAAGAGTTACAATTACAAGCAGAAAAAGACCTCAAAATAGACGATACCATTCTGGATATCGAATCTCTCAAAACACCAGAACTTTACGGCAAATATCTTCAACTTAATATAAGATGGAGTTTGTTGTTAAAACAAGCAGAATCTAACCATAGAATCTTACTTAGAAAGAAGTGGGAATATTATGGTGGGAAATCTGAACCCCAAGTGTATAGAGACAAACCCTTTGAATTAAAAATATTAAAACAAGATATTCAACTGTACCTTGATTCTGATGAGGAGATAATTGAATCTTCTCACAAAGTTGAGTACCACAAAGCAATTGTGGATTACACAGACAAGTTGTGTCGAATGATAAACAATCGTGGATTTCAAATTAAGAACGCTATTGATTGGAAAAGATTTATGGATGGGTCAATCTAGTGCATATCACTAAAATCAATGAAGTATATTTACACATAAAAGTAGACCAAGGCGTTGCAAGGGAGTTATCAGACTTTTTTACATTTGAAGTTCCTGGCGCTAAGTTTATGCCCCAATACAGAAGTCGTATGTGGGATGGAAAGATAAGACTATTCTCTATAATGACAGGTGAAATATATGTTGGTTTGCTGTCATATATTGAAGAGTTTGCAAAACGAAATGAAATAGAACCAACTTATGGAGAAGGAGTTAAGGATGGAGCCACAACCAAACCCGATGATATACGAAAATTTATTCAAAGAGTTAGACCAAGATCGAGAGGATTGGATATACAAGTTCGTGACTATCAATTTGATGCCATTCAGCACGCTATTGGAACACACCGTTCTCTTCTTGTCAGTCCTACTGCTTCGGGTAAGTCTTTAATAATCTATCTTTTATCTGTCTGGTACACATTACTACTAGATGATAAAAAGGTTCTAATACTTGTTCCAACAACATCACTGGTAGAACAGATGTATGGCGATTTTGTAGATTATGGATTTAGTGAAGAACATCTACAAAAAATATATCAAGGATATACCAAAGATATTGACAAAACTATTGTTATCTCTACATGGCAATCTGTATACAAACAACAAAAGAAATGGTTTGACCAGTTTGGTGCAGTATTCGGAGATGAAGCACATTTATTCAAAGCAAAGTCGTTAACTGGTATTATGACTAAATTAGTGAATTGCAAGTATAGACATGGACTAACTGGAACACTAGACGGTACACAGACGCACCAATTGGTCTTAGAGGGGGTGTTTGGGAAGGCAAACAAGGTAGTTAGCACTAAAGAACTTATGGACTCAAATACAGTAGCCCAGTTAAATGTTAAGTGTATTGTACTAGATTATCCAGACGCAGACAAGAAATATATGAAAAACTTGAACTATCAAGAAGAAGTAGATCTAATAGTAAAAGATACCAGAAGAAATAATTTCATAATTAACTTGACATCTCACCTAAAAGGTAATACACTAGTATTATTTCAATTTGTAGAAAAACATGGTTTGGAACTATTTGCTGATATGGAGAAAACTTTAACTAATAGAAAGGTGTTTAACATCTATGGTGGAACAGACACTAAGTATAGGGAAGATGTACGAAATATCACAGAAAAAGAATCTGACGCAGTTATCGTGGCATCTTATGGTACGTTTTCTACAGGGATTAATATTCGTAACCTTCATAACATCGTGTTCGCTTCGCCTTCCAAAAGTAGAATTAGGGTCTTGCAATCAATCGGGAGAACTTTGCGGCTTGGTGACAATAAAGATTCCGCTACCGTCTACGACATCGCCGATGACTTCTCCTACAAAGGAAAACAGAATTTCACCCTAAGACACTTTCAAGAACGAATAAATATATACAACCAAGAAGAGTTCGATTACCAAATAGATAAGGTTAATATAAAATGACAAATACTACTAAAATATTAAAACTATCTAGTGGAGAAGAGATAGTTGCATCAATCACTTTTGATGATGATGGTAAAGGTATCAAGGTTCTTTCCCCTCTTAAAATGCATTCAGTACCAAAGATGACAGACCGTGGACTAGATGAAGCAATGGCTCTAATGCCTTGGGTTCATTTTGGTGAAGATAAAGACTTTAATATTAATAATTCTAATATTATTACAATGACAGATGCATCAATTGGATTAACTCGTTTCTACGAATATTGTCTTCGTAAGTTAAATAAGTTAGATGCAATATATGAAGATGAGTTTATAGATGATGAATATGATTATGATGAAGATACAATTCCAGAACCATATACTAAAACATTACACTGATCTAGATCTATTCCCCCCAACCCTACATAGGGAGTATACCATGCGCTGAGCGTATTGTCAAGGGGAAAATCAAATTAACTATAAATTAATTTTCCCTTGACTTAGGTGACTTACTATGGTATTATAGTAACTATAAATGAGGATTAATTATGGCAATAAAACCAAAGAATAAACCACACTATGTAAATAATAAAGAATTCCTTCAAGCAATGATGGAATGGAAGGAACAGTGTCGTGTAGCAGAAGAGGCAGGAAAAGGACAACCACAAATAAGTAATTACATTGGTGAGTGTTTTTTGAAGATTGCTAATCATCTGTCTTACAGACCAAACTTTATTAATTATACTTACAGAGAAGAAATGATTTCTGATGGTATTGAAAACTGTCTACAGTATGTACATAACTTCAATCCAGAGAAATCAAACAACCCATTTGCTTATTTCACGCAAATAATATATTATGCGTTTCTTAGACGTATCCAAAAGGAAAAGAAACAATCTCATGTGAAAAACAAGATTATTGAAAATATGAATGTAGATACCTTTCTAATACAAGAAGGTGATGATTCTCCACAAGCAAATCATTATGTAGATTACTTACAGAAGAATTTCTTACCAGCAGAAGATGTTTACAAACCGAAAAAGAAGAAGCCCCAACCTAAAGGGTTAGAATTATTTTATGATGGAGACGAAAAAATAGATGAAGATAGCACTAATAACTGATACACATTTTGGTGCAAGAAACGATAGCCTAGCATTCAACGAATACTTTTACAAGTTTTGGGAAGACGTATTTTTCCCATATATCAAGGAAAATAATATAGATACCGTTATCCATTTGGGTGACGTTATGGATAGACGTAAGTTTGTTTCATATAAGATATCTAGTGATTTTCGGAAGAGATTTGTAAAACCATTTGTTGACATGGGTATTAACTTGCATATTATGGTAGGTAATCACGATACATATTGGAAGAATACCAACGAGATTAATTCAGTTGATGAATTGCTTGGTGATAGACATTCTAATATACATATGTATTCTGAAGCCGAAACTGTTGAGTTTGATGGATTACCAATTCATTTTATTCCTTGGATTAATGCTGAGAACTATCAAAGTACTATTGATGGTATAAAGAATACCAAAGCAGATATGGCAATGGGTCACCTAGAAATCAATGGATTTGAAATGCACGCTGGACACTTTTCTGAAAGTGGATATCCAGCACAGATGTTCAGAAAGTTTGATAGTGTTTTCTCTGGACATTTTCATAAGAAGTCAGATGACGGACATATCTATTATCTTGGTAACACATACCAAATGACTTGGAGTGATGATAACTGCCCTAAAGGTTTCCATGTATTCGATACCTCTACCAGAGAGATTGAACGTATTATTAATCCGTATACAATCTTCAAAAAGATTTACTATGATGATACATCTAGAGATTGGTCAAAAGAAGATGTTGAACAATATGCTGGAAAGTTTATTAAACTAATTGTTGTTAACAAGAAAGACTTGTATCAGTTTGATAGGTTTGTCGATAGGTTGTTATCAGTACAAACACATGAAGTAAAGATTGTAGAAGACTTTTCAGATTTGGATGCATCTAATGTGTCTGATGAAATTATGGAGAATGCAGAAGATACAACAACTCTACTAGAAAGATATGTAGATGAGTTGGATGTTGACCTAAACAAAGATAGGTTAAAGTCAACGATGAAATCACTGTATTTGGAGGCAAGTGACTTAGAATTATGATAACATTTAAAAACGTGAGATGGAAGAATTTTCTTTCAACAGGCAATACTTTTACTAATGTAGAATTAGATAGAAATCCATCAACACTGATTGTTGGTGAAAATGGTGCTGGTAAGTCTACTATTCTTGATGCATTGTGTTTTGGATTATTTGGTAAGCCCTTTCGTACTATTAGTAAGAACCAACTAATCAATTCAATCAACGGCAGAGATTCGGTGGTTGAGGTTGAATTTGAAACACAGAACAAAAAAGTAAAAGTGGTTCGTGGTATCAAACCAAATATCTTTGAGGTTTATGTTGATGGGGTACTTATTAATCAAAATGCGAATGCAAGGGATTATCAAAAGCATCTAGAACAACAAGTTTTAAAACTAAACTACCGTTCATTCACACAGGTAGTTATATTAGGAAGCTCTACTTTTATACCATTTATGCAATTGAGTTCTAAGAATAGAAGGGAAGTCGTTGAGGATATTCTAGACATTAAGATTTTCTCTCTGATGAACTTTGTTCTTAAAACAAAAGTGAAGACATTAAATACTGATATTGGTGAGGTTAACTATGACCATGATATTTGTGAAAACAAAATAGAGTTACAGGAGAAGTACGTTGCAGATGTTAAACGCAATAAGAACACTCTTCTTTCTCAAAAGAACAGTGCTAAGGATGCTAATGAAGAAGAAATCTTTTCCAGACAGAAGGAAGTCAACAGGCTACAGGAAGAGAACACGACCCTTTTAGGTAAGATGGTTGGTGAAGAAAAGTATCAGTCTAAATCAATTGAGTATAGAGGTATTACTCATACACTAAAAGAAAAACATAATGCTTGTAGTAAACACATCAAATTCTTTGATGAGAATGATGACTGTCCTGTTTGTCAACAACACATTGATGAGAAGTTTAAATTAGATATTGTCACAGAGAAAAAGAATCAATTAGAAAAGTATCAGAACGGACTAAATGAATTAAGTGATGAAGTTAAAAAGACTAACGATAAAATTGCAGAATATAGAGAAATTGCAAAAGTACTTAGAGATAATGAAGTAGAAGTTGCAACAATAAATTCTACAATTATTCAGTTAGAGAAGTTTAATTCTACTTTAGAAGTTGAAATCAAACAACTCAATGAGGGTGATATTACAAATAGTGATATGGAAAAACTTCAAGAACTACAGAAGAAACTTGAAGGTTTTAACGCTCAAAAAACTAAACTGAAAGAAGATATGTTTTACTATGATGTTGCCCGTAATCTTTTACAAGACACAGGCATCAAGACAAAGATTGTAAAACAGTATCTACCTATAATGAATAAGTTAGTTAATACCTACTTATCATCTATGGATTTCTTTGTGAACTTTAATCTTGATGAAAACTTTAATGAAACAATCAAGTCACGGTTCAGAGATGAATTCTCTTATGCGAATTTCTCTGAAGGTGAGAAGATGAGAATAGACCTTGCACTCTTATTTACTTGGAGAGCAATTGCAAAGATGAAGAATTCTACCAATACCAATCTACTCATTTTAGATGAAATCTTTGATTCCTCGTTAGATGGTTCTGGTACAGATGACTTCCTTAAAATCCTTAATACATTTACAGATGAGAATGTATTCGTGATATCTCATAAGCAGGATATACTATTTGATAAGTTCAGAAGTACCCTACGATTTGAGAAAGTAAAAAACTTTAGTAAACTAGCAATATAGAGGAGCTACATTATGAGTACTAATTTAAAATATTCAAAGTCTGTAATTAAAGATTTTGAAGAGTTAAGTGAAGGTAGAAAGAATTATATTAGAAAAAGAGCTGTCAAAAAATCATTAGAAGTTGAAGGTTATTTGAAACTAAAATATGGAGTAAGTGATGAAACAGAGTGAAAGATTTTATGAGTTATTGGAAGAAATGAAGAAAACTCACGATGCAAAGCGACATGACTATGCAAGTACAGAAGATGTGTTTGCAAACTTTAGACACTGTGAGATTGCTGGTATCCCAGCATGGAAGGGTGTATGTGTCCGTATTAGCGACAAATTCAGTCGTATCATGGGGTTCGCAAGGAAAGAGAAATTAAAGGTCAAGGATGAGAGTATTAAGGACACTCTAGTCGATATGGCTAACTATGCTCTTATTGCACTAATTCTTTATGAAGAAGATGCAAAAAAAGATACAAAAAAGTGAAAAAAACACTTGACTTTGTTATGATAACATGGTATATTGATCAAGTAAGATGAAAAAAGAGAGGTTTTACTATGATTAGAATGGGTTTAGCGATAGTTTGTTTAATACTTGCAGTTGGTTGTATTGACGGCCCAACAGGGTATGAAAGCGATAATTGGACAGGAATGTTCATGTTTGCAATTGCTGGTATTGTTTTGGGTCTTTGGGGAATCAAAGATGTAAATAAAAATGAAGATTGTTAAAAAAGTCCTTGACTTTTGTTCTAAAAACAAGTATACTGTATAAGTAAAGTGAAAAAAATGGAGAATATATTATGTCACATGAAGTAGAAATTATTGATGGTCGTGCTCAAATGGCTTATGTTGGGGAATTACCTTGGCATGGTTTGGGTACTAAGGTGGAAGATGAACTAACACCAGATCAATTCCAAAAGGTTGCTGGTCTTGATTGGTCAGTAGAAAAACAACCGCTTGTAACTGCAAGTGGTGTGCCTATCAAAAACAAAGAGGCACTTGTTCGTACCTCAGATAACACTGTTCTAGATGTTGTCGGAACTGGTTGGAATCCAGTTCAGAACTCAGAAGCGTTTGAGTTCTTCCATGAATATGTAATGGCAGGGGATATGGAAATGCATACCGCTGGTTCATTAAAAGATGGACAAATGGTTTGGGCACTTGCCAAAACTAAAGAGTCTTTTGAATTATTCAATGGTGATGTTACGGACAATTACTTTTTGTTCACTAACCCACATCAGTTTGGTAAGGCGATTAATATTCGTATGACACCAATTCGTGTGGTATGTAACAATACTCTAACACTGTCTCTATCACAGAATGCAGATAAGATGCTTACAGTTAATCACCGTAAGGCATTTGATGCTTCAGAAGTGAAAGAACAGATGGGTATCGCTCGTGAAAAAATGGAACAGTACAAGTCAATGGCTGCGTTCCTTGGTTCAAAACCAGCAACCGGCGACAACGTAATCCAATATTTCAATGAAGTATTTGGTGCGCCTGCAAAAGAGAAAGTGGAAGGTGTTCTACCGTTCACAACTCGTAATGCAAAACTTGCCCATGAAAACTTGAATGTCCAGCCTGGTGCTGAGTTCGCTCAAGGAACATGGTGGACTGCATTCAACTCTGTTACTAACATGACAGACCACTTACAAGGTCGTTCAAACGATGGTCGATTAGTTTCGTCATGGTATGGACGTAACCGTAAGGTGAAGTTGAATGCTCTTGATAAGGCGCTTGAGTACGCTGAGGCGGCTTAAAAAAGTTGAGAAGGGGGGTTGAAATGCCCCTCTTTAATACTTATATAAATAAAGGTACGATATGCCGAATTGGTCGGGTATCGTATTTAATCTTGCTTTATAAGGAGAACTATTATGGTTAATACAAAAGCATTGTCACTTTTTGACAACTTCAATCAACTCACCCCATATGCCGTAGGCTTTGAAAGACAATTTGATCGTCTAAACGATTATATTCGACATCAACAGCAATCTACAGGCTTTCCACCTTACAATATCCAAAAGATAGAAGATTTCAAATTTGAAATCGAAATGGCACTTGCTGGTTTCAGTAAGAAGGATATTCAGATGGAAGTTGCAGATGGAGTTCTTACAGTACGTTCTGTAAAAGAGAATGATACAGATGATGAGTGGACACTACACAGAGGAATCTCATATCGTAAGTTTGATAGAAAATTTACACTTGCAGATGATGTTGTAGTAAACGAAGCAAAACTTGAAAATGGACTTCTAACAATTTCTCTAGAACAAATCGTTCCAGAAGAAAAGAAGCCTCGTACAATTAAAATAAATTAATTTACGTTCTAGGGGGGAAAGTCATTGACTTTCCTCTCTTATTATGTTATTATAAACAAAATGATACAACTTATAGGATGAATGCTAGTGAATATAGACTACAAATATAGCGAAGATGTTATTCTTGATGAACTCAAAGAATATATAAACAAAACTTATCAATCACACTACTCGCAGAGTAAATTTCAAGCGACAGAATTTATCATGGACAATGGACATGGTGAAGGTTTCTGTATCGGGAATATTATGAAATATTCACAAAGGTATGGAAAAAAAGAAGGCAAGAACAGAAATGACTTGTTAAAAGTAATACATTATGGTATAATGGCATTACACAATCACGACACAAACGAAGAAAACGGAGAAAATATATAATGAAACTTAGTAATGAAACAAGGGAAGTATTGAAGAACTACAGTACTATCAATTCAAACCTTTTAGTGAAAGCGGGCAATACGATTGCCACAATGTCTCAAATGAAAAACATTGTTGCAACTGCAACTGTTCCAGACACCTTTGAAACGGAATTTGCAATTTATGATTTGAATGAATTCTTATCTGCAATGTCTTTGTTTACAGACCCAGAGTTAACTTTTAATGACCAATCTGTCAGAATGTCACAAGGTTCAACTGACCTTACATACTTCTATTCAGATCCATCGGTTGTTACTACACCAAAAACTGAAGTGGTAATGCCATCGGTGAATGCATCATTTACTCTAACACAGTCAACCTTTACACAAGTACAAAAGGCGGCTGCTGTTCTAGGTGTACCAGATATGGTACTTGAAGTTGGACATGATGGTATTATGGACTTGAGGGTTTCTGACCGTAAGAATGATACATCCAACAATTTCAGTATTGAAGTTGGTGAAGGTGGAAGTCCAAATCAAAAGTTCTACTTTAAAGTTGAAAATCTTAAATTGTTAAACGGCGATTATAATGTCGAAGTATCTGACAAGGGTATTAGTAAGTTTACTAATCTAACTAAAAAAGTCGAATACTTTATTGCACTAGAAGCTGCTTAAACAATTTAAGGATTATATTATGGATGAAATATTATGGGTGGAGAAATACCGTCCTCAGACTATTGAGGATTGTATTCTTCCAAGTGAACTGAAACAGACGTTTCAACAATTTATAGACAATGGTGATATTCCAAATCTATTATTAACAGGCACTGCTGGTGTTGGTAAAACAACAGTTGCAAAAGCAATGCTAGAAGAAGTGAATGCAACATACATGATTATCAACGGTTCGGAAGAGTCTGGTATTGATGTTCTAAGAACAAAGATTAAGAACTTTGCTTCTACGGTATCAATGGATGGTAATCGAAAGTATGTTATTCTTGATGAAGCAGACTATCTAAATCCACAATCAACACAACCAGCATTGCGTGGTTTTATTGAAGAGTTCAGTAAGAACTGTGGATTTATTCTTACTTGTAACTTCAAGAACCGTATCATTGAACCACTACATAGTAGATGTAGTACTGTGGAGTTTCGTATTCCAAGCAGTGAGAAGCCTCAACTTGCTTGTGCATTTATGAAACGTGTACAGTTTATTCTAGATAAGGAAGGAATTGAAGGACATGATAAAGTTATTGCAACGCTTATCAATAAGTTTTTCCCAGATTGGAGAAGGACTCTTAATGAACTTCAAAGATATTCTTCATCGGGTAAGATTGACGCTGGTATTCTTGTCGATTTATCTGAAAACAATATCAATGAACTTTTGGGATTCCTTAAAAACAAAGAGTTTACCAATACTAGGAAATGGATTGTCAACAATCTTGATAATGATCCAAGTCGTATTTATCGTAGGATTTACGATTCCCTTTATGATCATTTGGATGGTGCTACTATCCCCCATTGCGTGTGCATTATTGCTGACTACTCATACAAGTCCGCCTTTGTGGCAGACCAAGAAATAAATATGCTCGCCTGCATGACTGAAATCATGGCACAGGTGAAGTTCAAATGAGTTATGAGTTAAAAGAATATCTCAAAGCAATCAACGAAACCAAAGAACCATTGATGGATGGCGAAGATGTGATGTGGGAAAAGAAGTACTATCCCTTTATCATTAATAAGTGTGTTGCCCCATTTAATGATACTATCATGTTAGTTAATGAGATGAACCAAAGACATCATCTTGACACAAAACTACAATTTGACTTTTTACTAAATAGTTTAAGGAGTAAAAAAAGATATGCTCCTTGGATGAAGGCGAGTAAGAGTAAGAATTTAGAATATGTCAAAGAATACTTTGGTTATAGTAATGCAAAAGCAAAATCAGCACTCAAGATTCTAAATGATGACCAACTTGCCACTATAAAGAATAAACTTAATAAAGGTGGTAAAAATGGATGAAATATCATGGAAGCCCGAGCATATGCTTGAGGTCGTTCTAAAAGAACCAGATGATTTTTTGAAGGTGAGAGAAACACTAAGTCGTATAGGTGTCGCTTCTCGCAAAGATAAAACTCTATTTCAGTCTTGCCATATTTTACACAAACAAGGAAAATACTATATTGTCCACTTCAAAGAACTATTTGCTTTGGATGGTAAAACTACGAACTTGTCTGAAAATGATATAGCAAGAAGGAATACAATTGCTAAACTACTTAGTGATTGGGGATTAATAGATGTTATGGGAACAATGGAAATTGAACCAGCGCCTCTATCCCAAATCAAGGTTATTAGTTTTAAGGAGAAAAGTGATTGGACTCTTGAAACTAAATATAACATTGGAAAAAAACGAGAAGAATAATATAATGTTACGAAAGGAAAACTTGAATGCGAAATATTATAATAGATGCTGCTATGGCCCACGCCGAGGGCGAAATTCAACTACATAAAGCTAATGTTGAAGTGTATCTTAAAAACCCTACTGGTATTGGCGAGCACTCCGATATCATGGAAGCAATTCAATGCGAACTAGATAAAATGGCAACTGCTGACGATAGATTAGAAATGCTTAGTAAGTATTTCTCTGATACGCCAGAGAAGACTTTGTTTGAACAAGGAAGTCAACAACAACTTGACGAAGGACAAGGTTCTCTATTTAAATAAAATAAAAGACTTGACTTTAACCCATTAAGGTGGTATTATTACATAATGAGATTCTATACAAATGTCCAACAATGGGGCAACCAAATCCTTGTTCGTGAATATAAGAATGGAGAAAGACTTAACCACAAAGTTAAGTATTCTCCTACCTTATATGTTCCTGTTCAAAAAGAAACTAAATTCAAATCCTTAGATGGTAGACCTGTCACTCCTATGAAGTTTGACACTATCAAAGAGGCGAAAGAATTTATTTCTCAATATCAAAATCAATCACATCTCGTTCATGGACTTGACCGATATGCATATACCTATGTGTCTGATGCTTATCCTAATGAAGTTGATTGGGATATGGAGAAGTTGCTTATTGCAACTATTGATATTGAGACACAATGTGAGAACGGTTTCCCAGACCCAACTCTTGCAGAAGAAGAGATGCTTTCTATCACTATCAAAAATCATACAACAAAGAATATTGTTGTGTGGGGTATTGGTGAGTTTAAGAACGAAAGAGAAGATGTAACATACATCAACTGTTCTAATGAGAATGAACTCCTTGCAGAGTTTATGAACTTTTGGGTAAAACATTATCCAGATGTTATCACGGGCTGGAATACAACTTTCTTTGATATTCCCTATCTAGTAAATCGTATTACAAAAGTACTTGGTGAAGACCGAGCAAAAGAGATGTCACCTTGGGGTATTGTCAATGCTCGTAAGGTATTCAATCATGGTCGTGACCAACAAGTATATGATGTTATGGGTGTTGCAAATCTTGACTATCTTGAATTGTATCGTAAATTTACATACTCAAACCAAGAGTCATATCGTCTTGACCATATCGCATTTGTCGAGTTAGGTGAGGCGAAGAACAAAAATCCATACGATACATTTCGTGATTGGTATACAAAAGATTATCAGTCTTTCGTAGAATACAACATCGTTGACGTTGAGTTGGTTGACCGTCTTGAAGATAAGATGAAGTTGATTGAACTTCTATTGACTATGGCTTATGATGCTAAGGTCAACTATGAAGATATATTCGGTACTGTGAAGTATTGGGATATTATGATACACAACTATCTCAAGAAGAAAAACATTGTCGTACCATCCAAGACACGTTCTGAAAACAAGTCTGAGAAGTTTGAAGGTGCATATGTCAAAGACCCACAGGTTGGACAACATAAATGGGTTCTATCTTTCGACTTGAACTCTTTGTATCCTCACTTGATTATGCAGTACAACTTGTCACCAGAAACTTTGGTACAACGTGATTACATTAAAGGTTTGACTGTTGACAGAATGCTCAGTCAAGAGAAACTAGACATTCCAGATGGTGCTTGTATTACACCAAACGGTGCTTTGTTTAGAAAAGATATAAAAGGTTTTCTTCCAGAGATGATGGAAACAATTTACAATGACCGTACCATCTACAAGAAAAAGATGTTACAGGCAAAACAAGATTACGAAAATACTGGTGACCCCAAATATAAAAAGTATATCAGTCGATATAACAACAAGCAGATGGCTCAGAAGATTTCACTGAACTCTGCTTATGGTGCGATTGGTAATCAATGGTTTAGATATTATGACCTTGCAATTGCAGAAGGAATTACTACTGCTGGTCAATTATCTATTAGATGGATTGAACGAGAATTAAATGGATACCTTAACAAAATACTTAAAACTACAGAAGTTGACTACGTTATTGCAAGTGATACGGATTCAGTATACATTACTTTTGACAAACTTGTTAATATGGTGTTTACTAAAGAACAACTACAAGATAAGGATAGTATACAAAAAGTGGTATCATTCCTTGATACCATCGCTAGGGAAAAGGTTGAACCTTTTATTGATAAGAGTTATCAGAATCTTGCTTCGTATGTAAGTGCATATGACCAGAAGATGCAGATGAAACGTGAGGTTATTGCAGACAAAGGTATCTGGACTGCAAAGAAACGATACATCTTAAATGCATGGGATGTCGAAGGTGTTCGATATAAAGAACCCCAACTCAAGATTATGGGTATTGAGGCAGTCAAGTCAAGTACGCCCGGCCCATGTCGTGAAAAGATTAAGGAAGCACTCAAGATTATCATGCGAGGTGATGAGAAAGAACTTAACTCATTCTTACAACAGTTTCGTGAAGAGTTTATGAAAATGCCTGTTGAAGATGTTTCTTTCCCACGTTCTGTTAATGGTATCAGAAAGTTTGGTTCTTCTCATTCTATTAGTAAGAAGGGAACACCTATGCATACAAAGGGAGCCTTACTTTATAATCACCTTATCAAACAAAACAAACTTGGTGGTCGCTATCCTTTTATTCAAGAAGGGGATAAGATCAAATTTATTCAGTTACGTCAACCAAATCCTTTTGGACAAAACGTGATATCTTTTATTACTGATGTTCCAAAAGAACTTGACATTCACCGATATATCGACTATGATCTACAATATGAGAAGAGTTTCATTGAACCGTTAATCTTTATTACCGACAAAATTGGTATTCGCATTGACCGTTCTTATGGAACGCAAACAACCTTGGAGAGTTTCTTTACATGATATTAAACAAACAAGATTCCGTATATGCCGCTACGAAACTAATGATGTACTTCAAAGACTTTGGACGTATTGATGATTACTTTCGGGCTCGGAAGATTGAGCGTGTAAAGAATATTCCTGCTCCATTGCCTGGCATGGGGTTAGAAGATGATATGTTCCAATCATATGATATGCATCCAGAAGATATGGACTTCAAGATTGTACAGATGCAGACACAAACATTTGATACTATGTTGGAAAAGGTTGCATCATTCTCACCAGACAATGCGCCTGGCAAAGAGATGAAACTTGTTGTTATGGAAACAACTACTAATACTATTGTTGGATTTATCAAACTAGGTTCTCCACTAATCAACTCTAAACCAAGAAATGATTATTTGGGTGGTGTTCCAGATTTACCTATCTTCAACAAACGTGCCATTATGGGTTTCAATATTGTTCCTGTACAACCATTTGGATATAACTATCTTGGTGGTAAACTGATGGCTGCAATCTGTAACTGTCATGCAGTTCGTAGAATGCTTGACGAAAAGTATAGTACAGAGTTTTGTCTATTTGAAACAACATCACTTTATGGTAACATCAAGGGTTCATCCATGTATGATGGAATGCGTCCATTCTTACGATATAAAGGTGATACTCAATCTAAGTTTCTATTGACACTTGGAGAAGAAATCTACTTTGAAATGCGTGATTGGTTTACTGAAAAGAATGGTGGTGAAGACTTAATACACAAAGGTGCATCATCTAGAAAACTAAAGATGCAAACTAAGATGGTAGGTGTTATCAAAGCAAGTCTGAAAGAACATGATACAAAAGCGTATGAAATGTTTACGAGTGAGATTGCAAAGGCTGGAGATGTAACAACCCAGAAGAGATTTTATATGGGTGAGTATGGTTACTCCAATTCAAAAGATGTTCTATTGGGCAAAACAAATACCTTGACAAAAGCAGAAAACTATGATAGATTTGAACTAGAAGGTGTAATTGCATGGTGGAGAAAACTTGCAATTAAAAGATATAACAAGATGATTGCAGAGAACAAGGTTCGTACAAAACTAGAAGTTTGGAATGCTGAGTCTATGAATGAGATTGATATTATTAGATGATT
>Ga0209336_10000286_pt1 | contig 26336 bp, 37 predicted proteins | sample LinPmetageLP32_FD_184042 | JGI IMG/M metagenome (GOLD analysis project Ga0209336, IMG submission 184042) | Marine viral communities from the Pacific Ocean - LP-32 (SPAdes) (version 2) | ecosystem: Environmental > Aquatic > Marine > Oceanic | place: Pacific Ocean | collected 2009-08-23
ATTCTGGAAGCACTACCAACAGCAACAGAAGATGAGTTGCTAGAACTGGTAGACATTGAGAAAGCTGTTGCTAGTTTTAGTGACGGACAAGTATCAATCGTAAATGGTAAGGTGATGTTTGAGGGTGAAGAGGTTCACGGAAGCATCAGTAAGAGAATTATAGAATTTATGAGCAAAGGTTTGCCTTTCCAGCCTCTTGTAAAGTTCTTAGAAAATCTTATGGAGAATCCAAGTATGCAGAGTCAGCAAGAACTGTATGATTTCTTGGAGCATGAGAATCTTCCTATTACTGAAGACGGATGTTTTCTTGCTTATAAGGCAGTCAGCAAAGACTTTAAAGATAAGTGGAGAGGAACATTCGACAACAGTGTTGGTCAAGTCTGCGAAATGCGTCGAGCAAAAGTAGATGACAACAGAAGCCAAGGATGTTCTGCTGGACTTCATGCTGGGGCATTAAACTATGTTGCAAATTATGGCAGCGTGGATGCTGGTGATAACATCGTGATTGTTAAAATCAATCCTGAAGATGTTGTCAGCGTTCCTAGTGATTGCAACTGTGAAAAACTTCGCACTTGCAAATATGAAGTAGTCGGTCTTTATCAGGGAGAATTGCCAAAGCCTCTTTATAAGGCTGAGTTTGAGGCAGACTCTTATGTTGATGAAGATGAGTACTCAACAGTTTATGACGAATATGATGAAGACTACTGGGATCAGTTTGAAGACGAAGACGATGAAGAATTTTAATAGTCTGTGATTTCCTGTGATAGTAGGTGAGCAATTAGGGCTAAGGTGGTTCGATCCCACCACACCTCTTTAAGTAAGGTTGATTATATGTTTTTACGGGGTATTATAAGATAGTCAGATTCGTTTCTATACAGTATGAGGCATGTGTTATGTATGATCCAGACCCAGAACATTATGAATATGACGATGATGACTTTCAAAATTATCCTCATGAGTATAATGAGTATGGTTATCCTAAAAATTTTAAATTTGACTGGAATGCTTGGGAATCTTGGTTAATGGACGCTATAAAAGATATTCAAGAACATAACAATACTTGGTATCTTGGAAACCACAAAGCAGAAGAAGGAAAACCTAGTGATAAAAAACCATCTGATGGCAAGCCTTTAAGTGATAAATATTTTATATATTTAGGAAGTAATAACTTTAAAGAACCAATATGGAAAACCAAGTATTTTGTTGTTGATAAAATACAACAAGAATATAATGCTCATATATCAGCCCACGCAAAACACTTTTTATTACAACCACAATATTATAAATCAATGTTCGATATACTGAACTAGGAAAAAAAATGCAAGACGAATGGCTAGACATAGTTAACTTAGATAAGTTGGTTAACTTTAGTAGAAAAGTAGTATATGCCAACTTGGGAGAAGAATACTCAGATACTTCTGACGCAAACTTCTTAAAACTAGTAGAGAATATGCCAAAAGATCAAATGTCAGAGTTGGACAATCTTTTGTCTATGCCAGAAGCAAAAGCTATATTCAAACCATTCGTTAAACGTAAAAGAAATAAAACAACATTGACTGTTAAGGTAATTATGTTAGAATCAGACTACGACAATGTTTTAAGACAGCTGGGCGAAAGAATGATATCTAATATCGTCAGAAACTTAGTCAAGAAAGGATTGGTTGAGTCCGCATTTGATGAAGATAAGAATGATTTTGTTTTTTGGATTAAAAAAGATTAATAGAGAAATTGGAGCAAAAATGTCTAATTGTGTTCGTCCGTCAACATTCGACGGCATTGTGGGTCAGCAGGACGTTGTTCAACGCTTGAGGATCATCGTAGCTGGCTGTAAAAAAACTAGACAAGCTATGTGTCATACTTTAATAGATGGGCCTCCCGGCCTTGGTAAGACTACTATAGCTAGTGCCATAGCTAAAGAGATGGATGTAAATTTATATACTGTGAATGCAGCAAACATCAGAAGCATAAAAAATATTATTCCATACTTGATGGGTCTTGAAGGTCGATGCGTGTTGTTTATTGATGAAATTCATAGACTTCCTAAAATAGTAGAAGAATTTCTATATCCTGTAATGGAAGATTATCGTATGGATATTCTTACTGATGGACAACCTGAAACTATTGATCTTCCTGTGTTTACATTGGTAGGTGCTACAACAAGCGGTGGTAGTTTAAGTCAGCCGTTCTATGATAGGTTTGTTATTAAAGAACATCTTAAATTTTACTCTGCTGAAGAGTTAGCTAAACTAGCAGGATCGAATGCTGATAAGATTGGAGTTGATGTGTCTCCAGAACAGATGATTCAAATAGCAAGAAGAAGCAAGGGTACTCCTAGAATTTTAAATGCAAGACTACAATGGTATAGAAACTATACTTCTTTTTATGAAGATAAAGAATATACTATGGACGATGTGTTTAATAGTCAGGGCATAGACGAAAACGGGTTTGATTGCAATGACAATGCGTATTTAGAAGTTTTGAAAAACAACATAGGTAATCCTTTGGGTATAAAAAGCATATCTTCAATGACAGGTATTGCTATGGAAACTATTGAAAATAATATAGAGCCTTATATGGTCAGGATGGGATATGTTGTTAGAACTCAAAAAGGTAGAGTAGCAGGGAAGGGTTGTCCATGAAAAAAACTGTAGTTATAACTGGTTGTGGAGGTAGATTAGGTCAACAATTTATAAGTTGTTATCAGAATACTTATAATATATATGGCATATCTACTAAAGATAAGAGAAATAATTTGCAGTACAACCATATTGAAAAAGGTCTTACTGTGTACAATGAAATTATTGATAGCATTCCAGATATAGACTGTTGGATTAATAATGCATATTCATATAATATGATAGATCCTAAAAATTACGATCATGGTTTTTTACAAGAAATCCAGATAGGATTAGTAGTTCCTTACGAATCATCTTGCTATCTATATAAAACGTGGCAAAATAAAAACAACTGGTCTGCCAATAAAAGTATATTAAATATTTCTAGTATAGCAGGTATTAATTTTTATGATATTAGTCAGACGACTTACGGGGCTTGTAAGTCTGGAATGAACAGGATGACTATAGACCTAGCTAAATCTTTTGCTGGAAAAATAAGAGTTAATGCTATCTGTCCTAATAGTTTTCCTTATTATGTTACTTATGAAACCCTCTTGACTAGTATGCAAAACTTCATAGAAGGTAAAGAAACAGCAGTTTTACACATCTTAGACAAGGATAGTAGCCATAAAATACACGGCTAGATTAGCCATAATCCATAACTTGGTTGATACATAAATGCACCATTTCGGTGTATTTTTTTTTGGAGATATATAATGTCAAATACTTTAGAAATATTACTAATCATAACTTTAGCCATATTAATTTTTAGTGCTGGTCTATATATTGGTAGATTTATGAATCATAGTCACGAAGAAAACAAGCCCTCTAGCTTTTTAAAAAGCCAAGGTAGAAAAGATAATGGTCAAAATAGTAATATAGAAATTGATGACACAAAAGTGGTTTTAAAAGTGGATACCACGGGCATGGAGAAAAAATTTGACAAAATAACAGAATCTAAAAGTGTAAAAAATGACATTTCTAGTTCTGTAAACAAACTTAAAAGCATGAAAGGTAAATAATATGATAGGTCTTGATGTCGGTACAAGTTTTATTGTTGCTTCTTCTTACAATGGGGATAAAATTGAGTTTAATGACTTTAGAGATGCCTTTTATGTAATTAAGCCAACCACTCCTATTGCTACCAAAATGGTGGAAAAAGGATTGAAAGGAAAAATATTTATCAAGGATACTGATGGGTCTTTTATCATATTAGGTAAGGATGCTATAGAGAAGGCAGTAGAACGAAACGAAACTGCTCGTCGTCCTATGTATAGAGGAGTAGTCTCTGTAAAAGAAAAATCAGCAAAAAGAATATTAGCTTACATACTCAAAGAAGTTGTGGGTCAGGCAAGCGAACCCGACGAGAAGCTCGTTTTCTGTGTACCCGCACAGCCAGTAGATCAAGATGGTGATGATTTTGATGTAGGCTATCATGAAGATGTAGTAAAAACTATCTTATCAGAAGTTGGATATGATGCCAGATCAGTAAACGAAGCTGAAGCATTATGTTATTCTGAATTAGAAGATAGTGACTATACTGGTATTGGTATTAGTTGTGGAGCAGGTATGACCAATGTTTGTGTTATGCTTAACGGAGAACCAACTGTAGTCTTTAGTACAACAAAGTCGGGTGATTGGGTAGACCGTATGAGTGCGGTAGCTACTGGAGAACCAGATAGTGTTGTTCAGGTTGAGAAAGAGGGCGGCGGTTTTAAAGTGGGTGAACCAAATGATAGTCCTGTATTAAGTGCAGTAGCATCTTATTACGACAGACTAGTAGAGTATACAGCTAAACAATTATCTTCTGCTTTAGCTGGACACAAATCTTTGCCTAAATTTAAAGACTCTATAAAAGTTGTAGTTGCTGGTGGCACATCACAAGCAGATGGCTATATAGAGAAATTACATGAGAAATTATTGGCATCAGATTTCCCTTTAGAGATAGAAGTAGTCAAGCACGCTGCCGATCCACTACATTCAGTATCAAAAGGATGTTTGATTGCTGCTAGTATATTAGATTAGAATAAAATGATTAATATATTATCTATATTTAGAAAAGAATTAAGATATGCCGTCAGGTCACCGGGATGGTCTAGTTTGAGAAAAAAGCATATTGAAAAACAGCCTTGTTGCCAAGCGTGTGGATCGTGTAAAAGACCGGAAGTTCATCATATAGTACCTGTTCATTTAGATCCCTCTAAAGAGTTAGACCCAGACAATCTTATAACTTTATGCGATAAATACTGTCATTTTCTTTTCGGACATTTAATGAATTATAAAAGCTGGAATACTAATGTCATAGAGGATTCTAAGGTGTATTATAATAAGGTTAAAAATAAACCCTTTAAATAATGAAAGGGGTATTGAGATGAAATACCTTATTCTTGCAATATTATTGCTTTTGCCTGTTCAGGCTTATTGTGGAACTATTGATCCTACTGTTTCTGACGCTAAATATCTTGAATATGGAGTAAAATACGAGTGTGTTTTGCCTATATTAGGAGTCATGAATAATGATTTAAATTCGCATTTTAGAGGTTCCTGCGTAGTCATAGACGAGTATCATATACTAACCGCTGCTCATGTTGTACACGATTCTATAACTCAACATGTAGTTTATAAAAATGAAGCATATCCTTGCTCAATCGTAGCTATTCACGGAGATTATAAGTCCGGTGTTATGGGCAAAAACGATATCGCTATAGCTAGATTGCAGAGACCAATAAAATTAGACTTTTATCCTGAATTATATAAAGATAAAGACGAAGTTAATAAAGTCTGTGGTCTGTCAGGATTCGGCCATCATGGGGATTTTAATAGTGGTTGGATTATGGGAACTTTTGATAATCAAAGAAGAGCAGGATCAAATATTATTGATGGAATAAGCAGGAATGTATTACAGTATTCTGTACACTCAGGAAATAAAACAGAGTTAGAATTTTTAATATGTCCGGGAGATAGCGGAGGTGGATTATTTATAGACAAAAAATTAGCAGGTATTCATTCTTACGTGTCTGCTACAGACGGCAAAAGTGATTCTGATTATGGAGATATTGGTTGTAGCACAAGAGTCAGCGATTATGTAGAGTGGATAGAAAAAGTTAAAGAAGTACTTAGTGAGGCTATAGACAAAGCGAAAAATAATAAATGAAGACAACAGAAGAAATTAGTGGTTGGTTTAATTATCCAAACGCATATAAATTTTTAATAGATTCTGTACCCGATGGTGGTATATTTGTAGAATGCGGATCATGGCTTGGAAAAAGTTCTTCATTTTTGTGTGACCACGCTAAAGACAGGATAAAAATATTTATAGTTGATACATGGACGGGTTCTGAGAGTGAACTTAAAACAACGCATGAACTAGCATTGAAAAAAAATATATATGAAATTTTTTTACACAATATGGGGAACAGGAAATTTACTGCGATAAAAAAAGATTCTATAGATGCATCTAGAGATTTTGAAGACGAAGAATGCGATGTTGTATACATTGATATGGAACATACATACGAAGCAGTTAAAAAAGATATAGAGTACTGGCTACCAAAAGTAAAACCCAATGGGATTATCGCAGGACATGATTATTGTGACGGTTTTCCTGGAGTCGTTAGAGCAGTAGATGAAAAATTTCATAAATCTATAGTATCTATTATGGACGATATAACTTGGGTAGTACATAAAAAAGATATAGTCTAATAATTTCTTAGTTCTTTTATTTTAATCTTCTACAGGTTCCTTATCTTGACCTTCCTGATTATTCGGTGGGTATATATCCACACCCAAAGCAGATAAAGTTTTAGATATTAGATAATCAACCTTGTCTGACTCTTCTTTATCGTATTTTAATTCCTGTGTATTAGAGTAACAGCATAATGCGTTATAAATTGTGTTTAATTCTTTTTTATCAAACATTTTCTTTTCCTCTTGTGGATTTTCTTAATGTTTTTATTTTTTTATGAAATGTAAGTAATTGATTTTTTTGATAGCCATTGCAGTCCTGTACTGTTGTTAACCAAGTCTGTTTAATCTGTTCATCTGTCTTATCTTTTATGATATTAAATACTTTTTTCCAGTGGGTGCCTCCTATTTGTTTCGTGCTTTTAGCGTAAGTGTCTTGCCATCTAAAGTGTTTTCTTTTAAAATGATCAAATCCCCTATGATGAAAGTGAAGTAATCCCATATTAGTTTTATGGTATTCGTATTCAGGAAAACCATGATTGCCTTGATCTGTTGCCATGAAAAAAATTGTTTTATAAAAAGATTTCCATCTATTAAATTCATTTTTATTTTCGTATTGATAACTATCACAATTAACGAGTAAATCACTATGTTTTGTTGCATTAATAGTTAAAGACTTAAATTTAAAAGCATCTAATTCATTTATGTTCGCATACTTCGTTAATTCTTGTATAACTTTTTTATTGTCGCATATAATTTGATCTTTTTCTATGCAAATAATGAACTCATCAATATCTATTGGTATTACCAGTTTAGATTTGCCTTTGTATCTATGAATAGTCTTAGTTAGTATCTTGGCTTTTCCATAATTTTCAAATGGGCCGTCATACGTTATAAGATTCACACCATATTTTTTAATAGTATTTCTACTTTTCTTAGACTTATGATCTATTACATAAATATTTTCTTTTCCAAAAAGATATATATGATATCTTAGCCAGTCTTCAAGTATGTCATCTTCATCTCTTTGTATCGTAAATACTTTTATACTCATAAGATTCTTTCCATCAACCCATAACACTGTATAAATTTACATCTATTCATATTGATTTGACGAAGCATGTAAAGTTTTTCCCATTGAGGGTTGTGAAATTTCTTGGCAACTTTAGAATTAAAACCAACCAATATTATATCGTCATGAGTTCTCTTAGTGCTTATAAAATATTCATAAGCTATTATACCAGTACTTATGTTTTTATTCATAGGATATCCTATTCTGTTACGAACATTAGCTAGCTCTTTATCTAATGCTCCTAACCTATCTGTATCGAAATCATAAGAGTCTATTACTTTTTGGTAGCTTCTACTTGCCACACTTGACATATGTGATGGGTGTGAATGAAAATATATTTTTTTAAATAATTCTTGATCTGTATGTATCTGTTTAATATTAGCATAGCCGCGATGAAAACCCACTTGCCGCCCATCTTTGTCTAACTTCTGATAGCCGGGTGCAAAGTTACGTGATATGCAAATCTTATTCTCATAGTCAAGTACTTCTTGGAACCTCAAGGGCCACAAGTAATTAAACAGCACAAGTAGGTTTTTGCCATTTAATTCTAGTTTATCTATAGATTCTTGTGTCAGTTCTTTGTTGTTTGCTATTATATAGTATTTCATGATAGTCTGTTTCTATTCATTATATCTGTCGTGGAATATCCGGTAATTTTAGGAAATAATATAACATTTTTTACACATTCTGATCCTATAATTTGCTTATCCTTGTAGTCATCTCCAACTACTATGGTCTCTACATCTAAAGACTTTATAAGTATTGTTAGTTCTAAGTCGGAGTCAAAAATAAAAACGTCATCTATTTCGGGTATGTCTAAAAGTTTTTCATGTCTGCATATCTGGTTATTAATAGGGCGATCAGCACCTTTTCTTTCTTTTGTTCTTCTGTCTGTGTCTATACCTACTATGAGTTTATCTCCTAATGATTTAGCGTACCTAAATAATTCTATATGTCCTTTGTGAATAATATCAAAACAGCCATTAGTCCATATCGTTTTTTTCATAAACACAAGTTCCTTTTTTCCTGATTACTTGATTACAGCATTTTTGTGCATATTCTATCGCTTTTGTAGTAGTATCACCAGAATCAATAGCATAAGTAAAAGCAGCCGTGAAAACATCTCCTGCGCCAGAAACGTCGAAAGTCTGCAATACCTCAGGAGGAAAAAATTCTTGTTCATTATACAAAACGCCTTTACTTCCCCTTGTTATAATAATTTTACTTATAGTTTCTCTATCTACTATATGTGAATTATTGGCAAATTCTTGTTCATTCAGTTTAATAAAGTTATAGCCTTCAATCATTTTTTTAGTTAGTTTGCGTTTAGTATCTAGAATAGTTAGAGGCGCTGCTCCTCCCAACTTCTCTATGTCTATATCCCAAAGAAAGCCTTTGCAATAATCAGAAACTATGATACAAGAAAAGTCTAATCCAATTTCTGTATTAACTCTAGTCACAGAGTCATTGATATCACAACGCAATAGTAGTTGATTTGTTTTACTATCTACATATCTAATTTTTTTAATTGTATCAGGATTATTAGAGATAAAATCTATCTGATTTTCCCAAAATACTTTAGCGTTTGCATGAGTGTTACCAGCCATTCCTAAACACTCTTTAAAACTTTCTACTTTTATTATTGGTACCGGGCCTTCTGGACAAATTCTTTCACAAACACCATAAATATATTTATCAATACAAGAGTCTCCTATGACGGCATATCTTTTATTCATCAAAAAACTCCTCAGGATGTATAGTTTTATCATCTATAAAAATATCATAAGAAGGTTTTCCGAATACAATCTTGTGTCTTTTGCATCCCCATTTATTCAGTTGTTGGGTGGTGAGAGCTTCGTAGTTTTTACCAGAAGCAGAACCTCTAGCAGTCCAATATGTTATTGTATTTCCGGCTTCAAAAAGATTATTTATATGTTGTATTCTTGTCTTAATGGGCTTACTGTTTATATAATCTCCATTAAGGGTAATACAAATAGTGTTATCTATATCTATGTAGTAATTCATTTGCTGTTTATAATCCTATATGAGTCGTCATCGTCATGGTGAGTAGAAATTTCTATAAAGTCACATGGATAATCTAGATTACTACTAAATCTATGAGCCACTCCAGCCTCTATGGTAAAAGACTGACCTTTCTTTAATATAATAGTATCAAAAAGTTCTGATTGCCAAAATTCTAATTCTAAGTTTTTAGAATGTTGCAGTAAAAGCTCTCCTTCGATAACATAAAATGTTTCTTTCTTATTTTTGTGATAATGAACAGAACACCACTTATCACTTAAAACATGCAAATGTTTTCCGCAATATCGATTATTATTCTCTATCCACAATTCGTAACCCCATTTTTTTAAAATTGTAATCATAATGCTTTATTCACTTGTTATATAAGATACAATATTTTTGCTATCTTTATTCAATCCCCAATAATCAAAACTATGCTTAAAACCATGAGGATTATTACATTTTATCTGTAATGTATGTTTATTTTTTAGGTAAACTAAAGCACCAATAGTAGATAGCCAAGAATCTATACCTAGATACCCCAAAGAACTATTACATATTTCTAAGGATTCTACAACAGAGGTTTTATTTATTAAATTAAGTAGCAGTGGATGTTTAGGAACATTTCCGTAATGAGAGCCTAATACAACACCATTTAGCATTGTGCTCTCTAAAATACTAATAGTATTTCTCCAATCTATTTGTGTAAAATTTCTTTGATTTCTATCATCATAAGAATATGGACATATCGAAATATAGTTTTTTAAAACTCCAGTATTAATATTATAAGGATACTTAAATTGTTCTTTTTCTTTAAACAAGAAAGTGTCCGTATTATATGTTTTTTTTATAAATAGTTTCTTTATTGAGCAATCTATAGCTGGCTTAATGCTCTTTCTTGTTATTCTAGTAAAATGTTCTAATGAATAATATGCTTTAGAAGAAAATCTAGGGTCGCTATAGTCTTCTAATTCATTCCACAGTATTTTAATGTCATGAAATATATAATCTTTGCTATAACGAATTAAGTCAGTAATTTCTTTGTGCCTACTACACGCTAAGTATATTGTATCTAAATTGTTTTTAATAGAAATATCTAAAGAACAATCAACTATTCTTAAAAAATCTCCTATACCCCCGGTTATGAAAATATTATATTTTTTTTGTGTAGAAATTTTTGTTGATCGAACTATAATCTCAGGCTTACTAATGTCTATAAAATCTTGATCGTCGTAAACATGGCTAGTATATTCCCCGCAAATTTTATTAGGCGTTATTGTTTTTAAGAAAGGATTAGCCGTCTGCCATTTTTTAGGAAATATAGCTATGTTGTTTTTATGTAGAAGTTCACACAGAGGTACGGTATAACCAACTTGTGCAATTACTAAATTAGAAATAAAAACTAAATCAAATAAGTCTGAGACAGAAGTCTGTCCCATTAAATCTATGTCACATCTTATATTGTGACAATTACTTGTTCCAATGCCTACAAAATAATATTCTTTTTTAAATTCAGATATAAATTTGTTAATTATAGTTGGATCGCAATCAAGATTATCTATTCCCTTTCTATTATGTCTAGGCTCTATATATCTAATAAGACATATTTTTTTATTATTCTTCTTATGTTTCAGTATCTTTTTAACAAGATTATGATTTTTTATACTATGATCTTTATTAAAATTAATGTCATAAGCACAAGATGAGGTTATATCTTCTATGATTGTAGTTTCTGAGTTAGTCTTATGAGGTAAATAACTAAATATTTGTGTCTCATCATCTCTTTTTTTTGAGAAAGGCAGCACCACGCATTTTAAATCTTCAAAAACTTTTGGATAATTACTGTAAACCGCTATAGGTTCTGTAACATTATCTAAATAGGATTTTACAATTGGATATAAATATATAGAATCTCCTAATCCGCTTTCTCCTCTTATGTATAACATACAGATATATTAATCTCCATCTTTACGAAAAACAAAAGATGTGATACTTTCTCTCCCACACACAGATTCTTGATCAGACACTTCTATAATCGTATACTTCATTTGATCAAAAAACTTAATTAAACCATTAATAGTATAATAGTAATAATGTTCGTTCGGCCTATAATGCTTGCTTTGTTTAACTTCAAGTATATTATCAAATATAGGAATAGATACTATTACAATTTTAGTTTTAGGTATTTTATTGAGCAGTATGTCTGGATTCTTAATATGTTCTAGAACATCCCACATAGTAAAACCATCAATACCATCCAAGTTATCTAGATAAGGATCAACATATATATCTTTTTGTTTTAATGTTTTAACGGCATATGGATTTATATCATAACCAAAGGCTTTGTTTTTATATTTTTTAATAAATTCACCAGAACCTATTCCTATATCTAGTACTGAATTACAATATTTACTAGTTATGGATGTTCTAAAATCATTTAACTTTTTTGATATCTCAGTGTCTTCGTAGTTAATATATTTATTAAAGTAATCTTGATCATAATGAACAGATACAGACATATCTCTTTGATAAGCTATAGTAAGATCATTAAGTATATTTAAAGATCCAAATTCAAAGCTTGGTTTTATTAAAATAATAGAATCACTCATATTGTTTACCTCTATCAATTCTAATAATGTCATTATTGTCTAACTCTACAAAATATATTTCAAAAGCTATAGTATCCTCCAACGCAGAAAATCTGTGTTGTAGTCCGGGAGGTACTGAAGTGCTTTGTCTGTCTGAGATAATAGTCGTATCCACTAAGTCGTAATCCTTTTGCCAAACTTCTATTTTAAGCTTTCCTTTTTCTACATAAAACATATTGTATTTATGTAAATGATAGTGTCTAGAACACATATATCCCTTTTTGGCTTCTATGCGATGTATAGAAACATTATTTTTATCAAAGATAGATTCTGTATTTCCCCAAATTTTTCCATGTATCATATTATCGACCTTTAGTGTATACTAATTATAACTGCATTATAATAAACAAAGGAGATTACTGATGTTTTTCAGCCGCAAAGATTCGTTTCTTTTTCCATATGTAAAAGAAGACATATATTCAAATTTCTCAGATCGTCAGCAGATCCCTTGGTCAATATCACAATATAATATACCCCGTTTATGGGGTAAATATACTGGTCAAAATGTAGTAGTTGCCGTTATTGATAGCGGATGTGAACTAAATCATCCTGATTTAAGAGGCAACTATATAGAAGGATACAATACTATAGACAAAAATAAAGACCCACTTGACGAGAATGGCCACGGCACTCATGTAGCTGGTACAATAGCTGCTGTTAATAATAGTCAGGGAGTTGTGGGGGTAGCACCTGATGCAAAGATCATGCCTATTAAAGTGTTTGATAAAAGCGGGGCAGGATCAACAGCTAATGTAGCTAGTGCTGTAGAATGGGCCGGTAAAAATGGCGCAGATATTATCTGTATGTCTTTAGGTTCTAAGCATGGTAGTAGACATTTAGAGAAAGCAATTATGGGAGCCTTAAATAGAGGTGCTGTATGTTTTTGTGCAGCGGGGAACTCTGGTGAAAAAACAGACATCCTCTATCCTGCTAAGTTTGAGTTAACGGTTAGTACAGGCGCCATAGATATAAATCAAAATAGAACACTATTTAGTTGTAGTGGAGAAGAGTTAGACTTTCTAGCACCCGGAGCAGATATATTAAGTACTATGATGAATGGTCGTTACGCTGTTATGAGTGGTACTAGCATGGCAAACCCATATGTTGTTGGATGTGCGGCATTACTTTGTGAGTGGGCTAAGAAACACAGAATTAAATTAAATACAGCTGATGATTATATCAAGCACTTAAAGAAATACACTACATCTTTAAAGAATATAAAATACAAAAACAACAAATCATATGAAGGTCATGGTATTTTAGATCCAAGAAAATTTAATTTTTAGTTTTCTCTTGATTTTTATAGTAAGAAAAATATGGTGTTTGTTGAGGATCTACACCTAACCACTGCAATACCATAACGGCTGTTCGTCGTTCTTTCTGTATTTCTCGATACTCAGATCTATCAGCATCATAAACGCTATTGTATATTGTCTGATGCTGATATTGTATTTGATTATGAGTAGTCAAGCGACCTCCGTTGTTAGCGAAGTTCATGAATCTACCCATACTATCACCAACCATCTGCTGACCAAAACAATTAGAACAAGAACTAAGGACAAGTAATATAATTAAAGTTTTCTGAAACATCCCCAAGCCGCCTTTTCTGTATTAAAGTTTTCTACTTTTTCAAGGTTATTTGTCTTACAACTATCTATAATAGCATCATCTTGTACTTCAAGCCAGTTCCAATATTTATTTTTTATATGCTTATTAAATATGTCTACATCCTTTGCATAGTCGTGCAGCATAATATAGTCTCCTTGTTTTATAATGCTAGAAAGCATTTTAAATTCGCAAGGCTTGCAGCCGCCATCACATAAAACACAACTAGTGCCATTTTTATTTATTATATCCACTAGAATTTGTCTACTATACTCATCTGCAAAGTCAGAATAATCTCCGTTGAATATGTTTTGATGATATACTGTGATGTTCAACAAACTGTCTTGTTGTAATAAATACTCAGCTTTCCTTACGTCGAAAGTATGCACACGAAAATCATGACTATATTGCAGCATTATATCTCTTACTGCTTTAGTACAAGCTCCTTGATAGGTTCCTATCTCTATAATGTTAGAAGGTTTTATCTCTTTAAATAACTCATCAAAACAAAAGATAAAATTAGGATTTTGTTCTATAGCAATACGATCATAACTACAATGAGATATCTGTGATTCTGATAATTTTTTATTAAAGTAATCATTATCAAAACAATCTTGACCATCGCACCTAACTCTATCTCTTATGGTCTGATTCATTTTAGTAGTTCTAAATTGGTCAAGTTTATACATCTTGATATATTGTTATTCATGCCTGAATTTCTTTCGTACCATGCTCTAGCATTTTTTGTTATAAAAGATAAATATTCATGATTGTTCTTAACTCTGTCCCATATGTAGATAGTATTTTCTTGCATGTCTTTTGAATTTAAGTATTTAGGATTACCATTATCCATATAGTCACAATTGTGATAACAGCTGATATAATGATAATTAGGAATAAGTGGATCTGGATAGTTCGTTACAATGATTGGACGAATAACAGGAACACCTAAAGCAAAGCATTCTATATCTCTATTGCATATTTCAGTACCTCCGGGTAAACTCAATGCGCACTTATATGTTGATACCTCTTTTAAGTATTCTTGATATTCTATATTTTGATTCTCTTGATTTTTATCTAGAATAATAATGTCTCTACATCTTTGGTCAAATTGAGTAGTCATCTCTTTTCTGAAATCCCACATATATCCTCGAAAGAATAATTTTGGTATTGTTTTATTTATATCTCTATTTTTATATAATATATCAATCATTTCAGTACAACAATCATAATAACTACTATATGGTAATCCTTGGTATACAGCATCCATATCTATAGGAAATTTAGTATCGCTATTGTTTTGATTTTGTCTTTTAAAATGATAATAATCTAAAAAATTAAAACCCCCGGCATAAAAAAATTGCGTCATTTTCTGAGGTTCCCAACCCATATGCGTCATGAAATGATATTTCCAATTATCAAAAAAAGAGAAAACGGCATATTTCCCATTGTCTGGGTTCATTAAAGACATACTCATACAGCTATATACTCCCCCATAGCCATGTTTTTCGTATTCTGGATAGTTTTTATTGATAAATTTTATATCAGAGTATTCTTGACCAAACGCAGACATTAAATTGTTAAAAAAACTTGTTACATAAAAATTCTTTCCAGAGTGTATTATATTCCTAGAAAGATGACGAAAATATAATCTTTGCATTAAAATACCATGATATCTATTGTTACAACTTGTTTGGACTATTCTGATTTTTTAGCCGAGACATATAAATATAATGTTTCAGAACTAAAAAAATATAACTATTGGATAGTAACAGAAAAAGAGGATAAGGCAACCAATGAATTTTGCAAAAAACATGACATAAATGTTTACCACACTGATCAATTTAGGGCTGGGGGTTGTGCTTTTAATAAATCGAGAGCTCTTAATTCTTTCTTTTGTGACAATAAAAATAATTTATTTACAAATGATTGGATATTATTATGCGATGCAGATGTTGTTATAGCCCCTACTATTAAGTTTTTTGCAGAAAAAGCGGATAAGGATAAAAGGTGTTTATATAGCACAGGACGATATATCTGCTATAATAAAAATCAGTTTAAAAAAGAAACAACTGAATATGAAAGCTGTAAGCATCTTGGGTTTTTTCAAATGTTCCATAAAGACCATATTACAGATAGACTGAATAAACATAAATGGTTTTTACATAGTTACTATAATGCTTCTACTTATGATATGGAATTTGCCAAAGAATTTAATTGCAAAATAGATCTACAAGGCTTTGATGTGCTACACTTGGGTCCAGCTTATACAAATTGGGACGGCAGAAGATCTGATACATGGTAAATTAAATTAGAGTAATCCTGTTATTGGAGGCGACCATCCTTGAGATTCGCTATGAGGCCAAACGATCCAGCTGTTTGGTTTAATCTCTGTTTGAAATTCCCTCCATACTTTACAATAGCCATCAGGATCAGTCTTCATTCTATCTATTTCTTCCTTGTTAGCATCCTGTCTATGTATGTCGTTACCTTCTTTGTCTTTGAAAGCTACGCACCAAAAGTCATAATCAGATAAAGGCACTTGTTCAAAAGAAATATCAATACAGTGTCTAAAAATACTTAAAAGACATCCATAAAATTCTTCGTCTGATACTTGATTATTTACATTAGGAGATACTTTATCTTTAGTCTGAGGAGAGATAGCTCTCTTCTTAAAACATAGACCTGCATATTTTTCATATTCTAGAAGAGTCCTTTCCTTACCAAATCCGTACTCTCCCAAATCTTCATATTCTTGACCGTCCATTTGGAATAATTTTCGATTTCTTAAGTGAGAGCTATTATTAGTGATATGCCAATCTTTATGGTCATCCCAATGTTTTGTTCTACCTTTTCTAGTGTATTCATGCCAACATATTACTTCGTTTGGATGGAATAAATCATAACCATAAGTGAAGGCTCTAGCAGCAATACTGATTTCTTCTCCATGAAAATACATTTGAGGATCGTGTCTAACTTCTGTAGCGAAAGAACCTAGTGAAAAAGCGAAGTGAGCACTATAAAATCTAGAAGGCAAAGGTTTACTGATGTCGTCATATGAATCAAAGGCAGCAGGTAAGAAAAACACAGCTCCTTCTGGAATATATCTATCAAAATTCATTTTCCACGGAACATTTACTCTAGCTGCTGGGTCATTATCTGGGTCGAAACTAGGGATATAAGCGGTTATTAAAGGTTTTTTATGGCCATCTTTTTGCAAAATTTGAATCATATCTTTAAGCTTTGTATCCCATCCTTGAGCGAACCTATGATGACTGTCAAGCTGTAAAGTGTAATCTTCTTGATCGTATAAGGATTGAACTGCATGTCTGGCCCAACATACCCCTTTTGCTTCTCTATAATCAATATCTATAATCTTAACTCTGTCATCATTTTTATATTCATTTAGATTATCCCATTCATCCTCTGATTTATGTTGCCAAGCTATGCCAACCCGTATATTCTCAGGATTGTCAGCATTAAAAAACATATCTTTTAATGTCGGTAATAATTGAGGATCCCTATAAGCGGCTATTTGCACAAATATAGTTTTAATTTTCCCGTCTTTCTTCCTTGTCATAATGTTCTGTCCTATTATGGGTTATGGGGCTAGCTAATAATAAAGCCGAATTGATTACCTTCTCTTTAGTCAGAGTATATATATGACTCATCCATGTCTGCTCATATGGATGCGCCCATTTTGTATCCAAAAACATTTTTTGATTACCTTGTCTGCTTATTATATGAGGCCAGTTACAATAGTAAATTTCTCCTTCAGCATAAGGTATTTTATTTATTCTCTTGATGCATTTAAATTCTGTGGTAGGTCTTGATTTTATGTCTCCAAAGTACAATTGTCTTTTGTCTTCAGGCACATTGTGCCAGCTCCACTGTTCAGAATTATCTCCGTAGAATTCACTGAAACTCATCTTAAGAAAATCATAATTTTCTTTATCCATGATTTTAACAATAGTTTTAAGCAAATTTTTAACTTCTTTTCTAAAGCCAAAACCGCAATAGCCAGTGAAGTCTAATAACATATCATCTTCAAAAAACATCATATATTTATCGTCAGAATCTCCAAAGTGTTCAGCTGCGAACTGTCTGCCTCCGCAGATTCCCAAATTGCCTTGCTTTATCTGCTCAAAACCATAAGTGTTGCATATCTCATTGTACTCGCTATCGTATTCAGACTTAGTACTATTATTGATCAATACTTTATTGGTTTTATTTAGAAAATCTAAATCTTTTTCTTCAAAAGAGTTTATGACTGACTTTAATTGCTTAGGAGAATTATATGTGTTTATATATAGTTTGACAGTACTTGGTACATTACTATTGATTATGACAGGTTTTTTATAGTTCTTAATGTCCTCAAAAAACTTAAAAACTAAACCATCTCCATTTATATCGAATAGTTGAACGTCTTTATTTAAATTAGCTATAAGAGAAAAAATACTTTCCTCTGTTCCCATGTATCCATTATTGAGGGTGTCATTCAGTAAATGGTAGTACTGTCCATTCATTTTTGATATAGATTCTTTATGCCCTCCAAAGAAACCTCCTCTGCAAACATGATCAACTTCTTTTCCGCATATTCTATTCATTTCTTTAATATCAAATCCATGAATTTCTGTATCCGTTTTATATGGATATCTTATAAACATAAATGAATCGATAATTGTTTCTAATTTATCAATTACATTATCGTGGCTGAAATATCCAGGATGAACAGTATTGTTAATACCAGCATCTATCCAGTAGAAGAAATCTGAATCAAAAACATTCATTATACTTGCATTATGCAGAAAGAACATCTTACTCATCACCACAGGATTGTACATTTGCAGCATAGCCTGCGTACTGCCAGATAACCACCCCACTTGATTAAGCCAGCCCTCATTATTTCTTATCTTTTCTACTTGCTCACAAAAAGGAAAAAAATCTGAACAAAAGTCTTCTTCTTCATGTTTTATCCAATATATCCTGGTATCTCTTTTACTCAGTATATGATCCTTTATGGATTCAGATGAGAACACTATTATATTAGTGTCTTTTGTAGAGTCTAATAATTTAGATAAATTGTCTAGATATGTAGAAAAGTTCCTAGACCAATCTTTATCTAGATTAGATCTACCCAGATCCCATAGTCCAGTAACTAGGGTTGTGTTAGATGACATGTAATTACGTACTTAGTAAAAGGTATTAATGCTCCGGCTCTGCATAAATATTAATATAAAATCACAGGCAGTCAAGTATAAAAATTATCATACGTTTTTTTTATTCATCTTGACTTTGTGTTTTTCATAAATACTATAAAAATAGTTATTTTCTTTTTACTGAAACACTTAAAGAAATATAAAAACGGACAAAGAAAACAATATTTTAAACTTATTTACCCGATAAGGTGGAGGAATTCTTATGAAAAATACGCCACGTAGAGGTTTTACCCTAATCGAACTACTTGTTGTCATTGCAATTATAGGTGTTCTTGTAGGACTTTTGCTTCCGGCCGTTCAGCAGGCACGAGAAGCAGCTCGTCGTAGTTCATGTGGAAATAAGCTGAAACAACAAGGTTTAGCTGCTCACAACTATGCTGACAAGAATGCAAGTCGTGGGGACAACTTATTACCCAGTGCGTTCGGAGTTAATAGTACCGGAGCGGCCGTTAGTACCAACCCAATTACGGCTGTCAGCGATGCCACAGCTGGTGCAAATACAGGCTGGAGTCATATCGTAAAAATTCTTCCATTTGGTGAAGAAAATAATCTCTATAATGCTATTGATGGAGCTGGTAATTATGTCGTTCCAACAGCAGCTAGTGCAACTGTTGAAGTTGATTGGCTGATCTGTCCATCATTCATTGGTACAACAGCTGGACAAAGTGTTTACAAAGCAAATGTTGGAACCAGCGATGAAACTGGTGCCAGCGCTACCGCAACTGGAGCTATCACTGGAAAGACTCTTGATGATAATGGAGGTCTTGGTCTTTTCCAAGACAAGGGCTTTGCATCGTATCGTGATGGTACAAGTAACACTCTTATGATTGTGGAAGAAAACTTCAATGAAAACTACTGGGAAGGTCATACGAATGTATCAACCTTTGGCCTTGCAACTGGAGCATCCGTCTCACCAATTCCAGGAACTGTTTCGCAAGGCTTCCCAAGTTCTCCACACGCTGGTGGTGTAAATGGTTATGCTTCTGCTGATGGTTCAACTGGGTTTCTGTCTAACGCTATTAGTCCAGCAACGTTACGAGCCTTGTCAACAGCTAATGCTGGGGATACGATAGGTGATGATCGCCCTTAAAGAGTTAATGATGATTATAAAAAAAACGTAAAGTCTAATAAAGAAACAGAAAAAATGGAAAAAGAAGACAAGAAAAGCATGAGGAAAGCGAAGATAGACAAAAAAAGGAAGGATAAATATCCAACCTCAGACGGCATGGACCATAAGGCAAAAGTGCAAAGTAGAAGAGACAGGCAAGTAGAAGAAGATGAATGGGAAGAATGGGAAGATTGGAACAGGTTTTATAATCACAAATGAAATATATAGAAGAAATAGAACCGGGGCAATCATTTTTTTATCAAGATAACTATTTCTTAATGACTGCAGATTTTAAAAAAAACGGAGATAGACTTTCAATAAGCCTTGCAAATGGAACCAGTAGATGGATGGGTGCTTCTGAGACAGTAGATTTGGTAGTCTTATATACAATAGACGAAGATAGTAATTTCAAACATATTAGAGAAGAAGATTCTAATGATACTAATAAGAATATCTAATTTTATTAAATCTCTGTCTTTTCATATTTGGGCAGGATTTCCTAAATGCAATCAAAAACAAATTTCGAACAGACTTAATATATGCCTAAGTTGTGAACACTTTAGTAAAGAATATTCTATGTGTAATATTTGTGGATGTAATATTACAGATAAGAAAGAATTTTTTAATAAATTAGCATGGGCTGATCAAGAATGTCCTGTAGGAAAATGGAAAAAAGAACTAAAATGAAAACAAAACAGCAAACTAATAGAAGAAAAAATTATATATATAATAGTAAACATAATCTATTTAGCAGTGCTCGCCAGCAAATAGAATGTGACTCTAAAGGATGTCATGCTATTATAATTAATATATGTAATTCTCAGCATATTCATGTCAACGCTTTTAATAAAAAAATATATAATAATTACCCGCTAGTACTTGCTAATAGGGAAGCTGCAGGAAGAATAAGCTTAGGTAAATGTCAAACTATATTGGTTGACAAAAACAAAGAATACGGACACAAGCTTTACGTTACGAATCTATATGCTTGTGCTGGTAAGAAGACTTCTAATAATAGAACAATTAACTACTATGCTTTAGCTCTCAGCTTACATCACCTAGCTAATTTTATAAGATCTGAAATACACAATTCTGAGAATAGTGAGTTTAGAGTATTTATAGATAAGAAATCTCTGGCTTTTACCGGTTGTAATTGGTCGTTTGTTGATGATTTACTAGACGACATCATGCCAGATATAGAGGTAGAAGTATATGATCAATAACAATATCGAATATCTTAAACAACACCCATATGTTAGTGAAAACGTAAAGATCACTATAAGCGATAATCCATTTCCTCATATTATTATAAATAATCTTTTCAAAGATGATATATACGAAATGGTATCCAGTAACTTCATGGATATGATAGGAAGAACAAAGCCCTATAAAGATCTTCCAGGAGCAGTACATGATTATGCTGCATATATATATGGATTAAAAAAAGAAGATTGTAAATATGGTTATGATTTTTTTGTTAATGATATTTGGAAAAATTTCAATATGTTAACATTCGGATTATTATTAAATAAATATATCGCTATGAGTGCTCACTGGCATGAAGCTCCATCGAAACCCGGTTTTGTACACAATGACTACAATATTTGTTCGGTTCTTGACGAAGGAGCAACGGATTATGCTTTAACTGGTAATTGCTACTATTCTGATGATACTGCTGCCAGAAATCCTCATGCTCAGAAAATATCCAGAAGCATAGCCGTTCTGTATTATCTAAACAACCAACCTACAACTCCAAATGATGGAGGAACAAGCATATACGGTAATTATAAATTTTATAGTAAAATTAAAGACATCCCAGCAGATAGTAATTCCGTGTTTGTTTTTGCTGTACAGCCTAATTCTTATCATGGGTTTACTGGTGCTAATTTTAATAGATCTGCTATGGTGCAATGGTTTCACTCAAGCCCTGCTTATATGGTACATAAATATAAAGATTTAATGAAGGAAAGACAAGCTCAATATGGTTGCGGTTTTGAGCGTTGGCAGCCTAATGAGATGATGTGGGATATTAGAAATGATCCAGAATATAAAAAATATTTCGGAAATACACAATCAACTCTAGAGGAACTAATTGACTCATGAGCAAGTCGATAATTTGCACAACTTATTTTTCTCAAAAAATACATCCTAACGACCCTAATGATCAATGCGTTGCTGGCAGAGCCTCAGATGGAAGAGTTTTACAAAACGATATAAAATATATTGCTCCTTGGTATGATTCTGTCGATAAATTAAAACTGAATGGCATTATTTTCTATGACAATTTGAATTCTGAATTTATAGAAAAATATGAGACAGAACTAATTAAATTTGTTAAAATAGAGACATCTGATTATTCAAATAACGACTGGAGATTTTTTGTATACAGAGATTATTTTATAAATACAAAAGAAAATTATAAAAGCGTTTTCTTAACTGATGGGTCCGACGTAACCGTTGTCAAGGATCCTGCTGATATTATTGACGAATATCAAAATACAGATTTTTTCGTATGCAAAGATTCTTTAATGCTAGCTCAATTCCCTTACTTAAACATACATCAGCAAGCTAAATGGGAAAACATCCACTGGTTTGCCAAAAACCAAACTAATTTACCTCTAATTAATATGGGTGTTATAGGAGCAACATTTGACAATATCATGTATTTCTTAGATCAGTTTTGTCAGACTAGGATCAAGCTGTCGAACACTGATTTTAATGCAGATATGTGGGTTGGTCAATATGTATTTAGGAATAACCTATCTCACAAGAATCTACTTATTGGAGAGCCTTTTACAAGTATATTCAAGGGATACGAGACACATCGATCAGACGTATATTTTATTCACAAATAATCAAAAAAACAAAAGAGTATCAATCATGAAAACAATCTGCTTTGTTTCTGCAGGAGACATTCCCGTACCGCCTCCGGGCTGGGGAGCTTTAGAAACAGTAGTCTGGGAACAAGCCAAGGCTTTAGAAAGACTAGGGCATAATGTTCATATAGTAAACAATCCAAACACCCAAGAAGTTTTTAACGAAATAGAAAATACTGATCCTGATATAGTACATTTGCATTACGGAAAGCACTATCAAATATTACCATATATACATAGAAAGAAAATAATAACAAATCATAATGGAAACTTTGTTAAAGATCTAAAGTTCCATGAAGAAATTATTAGAGAATTTATGTATGATTGTGAATTCTTTAACCTCACTACTTGGGAAGTTCAGTTGTTAAAAAGAATAGGTTTCCCGGACAACAAAATTAAAATTATACCAAACGGAGTTAATACCGAACTATTCAATGTCAAAGACCAGTCAGAGAATAACAAAAGCATATGTCTTGGAAAAATAGATTCCAGAAAACGACAAGCAGAATTACAAAAATTAAAAATTAAAATAGATTTTGTTGGAGCAAATAATGATCCAAACTTTGACCCTATGCAAGATAATTTCATTGGTGTTTGGACTAGAACAGATGTTTATCAGAACTTAACAAATTATTTAAATCTGGTACTCCTATCACAAGCAGAACTACAACCCCTTGTATGCTTAGAGGGATTATCTGCTGGACTTGGCTTGGTTATATCAGAAGCGTCTGCCCAAAATTTAGATACTTCTTTAGATTTTATTTCCGTGATACCTCAAAGTAAACTAGAAGATAATGAATATATTAAACAGACTATATTGGCAAATAAAGAAATCTGCAAAAATACACCAAGGTCTACTATAACTGAATATGCTAAATCTTTTGACTGGAACAATATTGCTAAATTGTACCAGAACAATATACTATGAAAATACAAACAATTTTATTTATGTGTAACGATTTTGCGAGAGCAAAATTTACGTTAGAAAATTTCAATAAATGGAATCCAGAATCGCCAATACTTGTAGTTAATTCGGGGGGAGAATCTCCGGAACGTCATTTAAAACACATACCAAATACAAGCTTTATTGATGCTCCTAACTTATGGCATAAGAAAACGTCTTGTGGCCAAGGTTCGTTTGGTCCGCTATTTGCAGATTATCTTTTTGATTATGGTTTAAATTCTGAGTATGACTATACGTTATTACTAGAAACCGACGTTTTAACTAATAGAAAAATATCTACAGAACCACGTTATGATATATCTGGACCTACTAATTTTTGTGGAGAAACAGAATTACCACTATACGAGCACCTTTCTTTGGAGCCGGATGTTCACACAGGATGTGGCGCAACTATGTTCACCCATAATTATTTTAAACATATCAAAGATAATAACTACATTTTTTTTAAGAACCTATTTGAAAGTCATAGTAAACATTATTTTATGGATTTAGTACTTACTTTAGCGGCTAGGGTGTGCGATCTTAGCTATGGATACTGGGAAGAAACAGCAAACGTTCCTATTCATCAATGGCAAGGAAAGATTTGCCCTGCTGATTACAACAAAACATTAATTCACAACTACAAAATATAAAATTCATACAGAATGAAAAAAGCAAAAATTATAGGCTGCGGACTATCTGGTATAACATCGGCAATAATCTTAAAAGAACAAGGTTATGACGTAGAAATTTTTGATAGCAGAAATCATATAGGAGGTAATTGCTATGACGAAAAAATAAACGACATTACCGTTCATAAATATGGAGCCCATATATTTCATACTAGTGATATACAAGTATGGAATTTTGTTAATAGGTATTCTTCTTTTAATGAATATAAACATAAAGTTAGAGCAAATACTAAGCTAGGATTAATATCTATTCCTTATAATCTATTTACAGAAAATCAGCTTGGGAGAGAATTAACAGATATAGAAATTACAGACTTAATTTTTAAGGATTATTCAGAAAGACATTGGGGTATTCCTTGGAGCGAGTTACCAAAATCAATATCTGCAAGAGTGCCAACTCGCAGAAATAATTATGATGATAGATATTTCACAGACACTTATCAGGGAATACCGTCGTATGGCTATACTTATATGATGAATAATATGCTGTCTGGAATTAAGGTTAATATTGGAGTTGATAAGCAATATTATAAAAAAATTATTGATGATAATAGATATGATTTAATGATATACACAGGCCAAATTGATAAATATTTTGATCAACACTATGGGACATTAGAATACCGATCTCTAGTATTCAAACACGAAAAAAGAATAAAAGATAATAACTTTTCATGGAATACCGGAGCAGTTATAAATGAATGTAATACAAAAAAGTTTAATAGAACTGTTGACAATAGTATTTTCTTGAACGAACAAAAAGATTATTCTATATATACAGAAGATTATCCTGAAGACTATAATGGTACCAACATTCCTATATACCCTAAGAACTTTGCCAATAATACTTCTATATACAGCAAATACAACAATCTTGCTAAGAAGCAAAAAAAAATAATGTTTTTTGGACGACTTGCGACATATAAATATCTAGATATGTGGATGGCCATAAAACAAGTGATGAGAGGATTAAATTTTAATGACTAATTAGAAAATAATATTGTCAAGACTTACTTAACATCTAGTCGATAAAACAATATAGAAACTTCTCTTGACTTTACAGCGTCCTCGCTGTATAATATCTTATAAAGGTTTTATATGTTAGAAATTTGTATTATTATCGCTATGTTCGCCGGGGTTCTTGACGGCATCAAGAAATTGAAATCTACGCCAAAGATCAAGTCTTCCAATAACCTTATAGAGTATTTATTTATAGACTACTAATGAACAGATTAAAAAATCAAAGAGTTTATTTAGCTGGAGCAATAGATCGTGTCTACGATAAAGGCAGAGGTTGGAGGGAAGAGATATCTCCATTCTTAGAGTCTCTCGGAGTTGTAGTATTTAACCCTATTACAAAACCAACAGAAATAGGATTGGAAGATAATGATACTCATTTAGTAAAATCTAAACTAAAAAAGAATAAGAGATATGACGAACTAAGTTCTATGATGAAGATCATCAGATCAGTAGATCTGAGATTGGTAGACATAAGTGATTTTTTGATTGTAAACCTAGATTTAGATATTCATCCTTGTGGTACTTATGAAGAAATTTTTTGGGCAAATAGACAGAAGAAACCTATTATCATACATATGGTACAGGGAAAAGAACATGCTCCTGATTGGTTGTTTGGTACAGTACCTCACCAAATGATATATTCTGACTGGAATGACATATATGGCTATCTAGAACACATAAATTCTTCAGAGAATATCAATACCTACAATAGATGGTACTTTTTTAATATTTAATTATGATAACTCTTCAACAAGTATATGACTATCTCTACTTATATCCATCAGACAAATTAAGTCTAGAGATATTTGAAGATATAGATAAAACTAATTTT
>Ga0209336_10000287_pt1 | contig 26324 bp, 48 predicted proteins | sample LinPmetageLP32_FD_184042 | JGI IMG/M metagenome (GOLD analysis project Ga0209336, IMG submission 184042) | Marine viral communities from the Pacific Ocean - LP-32 (SPAdes) (version 2) | ecosystem: Environmental > Aquatic > Marine > Oceanic | place: Pacific Ocean | collected 2009-08-23
TTTTTGAATTGAAAGTATTTACCAAACTTTGTTTTTAATTTGTTCATGTTTTTATTATTATTAATTAGTGGTTATACCACCATTGTGGAGAATATCGGATTCGAACCGATGACCCCTACGGTGCAAGCGTAGTGCTCTAGCCAACTGAGCTAATTCCCCTTGTTGCGGAGAAGGAGGGATTCGAACCCCCGGTACCTTGCAGTACAATAGATTTCAAGTCTATCACATTCGACCACTCTGACACTTCTCCTATCATATTAAAAGTTTTGTCTTAATGCAAAGAAATCATCTCTCATTTGTTTAACTTCTTTTAATAATTCTTCATTAGTTGTTGGAATCTTTTTAATAATATCTTCTGTTAATTTTTCCAACTTCTTTTTAGTATCTGATTTAATGTCAATTTCTATCTCTCTTACTAAGTAATTTAATTCATTAACATCTCTATCAAACTTATCGTTTGTTTCAACATAGTATTTTGAAACTCTATTGTTAGTTTCATTGTGCAAATCGTTTACTCTTTTTTGTAATTTATATACCCATCTTGCTAAGAAAATACATGAGATAGATAAAAATACTATTGCTATTGTTGTAATCATAATTTAAATTTTGTACTCGGTAGGGGAATCGAACCCCTCTTACCAGGATGAAAACCTGGCGTCCTAACCGATAGACGAACCGAGCATAAGTTTCTTTTCAGAGTATCTAAATGAATACTTTAATAGATAACTGAAAAATAAATCTCCTACTATAGAGTTTATAAAGAAAGGTATTGCCATTGTATAACAAAGTAAAAATCCTTCTATTGTTTTTGGATAACCACCTAACCAAACTCCAAAGTTAGTGATAATAAAAAAGATAAGAGATGATATAAATACATTCTTAACCCCTATCTTTTTCCAATATAATCCTAATATACTAATAAGAAAGAACGAACCATATACCCATATTGATATAGAATATAATCCTAGATACAAATCAGATATTCCCATTGCTATGATGGGTAGGAATAATCCAAACCATTTATTTCTAAAGGTAGTTGAACCAAATAATGATAATGCAATTATTGGTGTAAAGTTTGGTGGATGTGGTATTAATCTCATCACAACTGCAAACAATAAAAATCCTATAATAAGTAACTCTCTTTTATTCATCATCTATAAATCTGTTTTTGTGCTTAGGGTTTCTGTTGTAATCTTTTTGAGATTTGTGAACCTTTTCGGTTGTTTTCTTACCAATGTGTTGTGATGCCTCTCCAAAGGACATATCATCCCAACTTAATTTTTCTTGATATTGGTTCTTTTTCTTCTGTGGTCTCATTATTAATCAATTCCATTGTTAATGGTTTTCTATTTCTTGTAAATTGTTCTTTAGTCCATTTATCACTTCTATCGGTAATAAACTCTAATCCATAAGTATTAGATTCTTCTATTATTTTGTATGTTAATTTTCTCATTTGTTTTATTTGTACAAATATACGAAAAATATTTGTAATATCCTAATTAATTTGAAACTATTATTTCTCCTACATTCCAACTTGGAATATAATATCTAAATCCATGACCATCTAGCATATTAGTAACTTTATTTGTCATTGTAGAGGAATTGCCTACTATTATTCTACATTCAAACATAGAGTTATGTGATTCAAGTAATACAAAATCTTCTGCTTTATCTACTGCATCATCATGTCTTAATCCATGTAAATCTATTTGTTTCATAAATAAATCTTTTTTAAGTGTTCAGTTGGGGTATCAAAATATTCGATATCATTACCAAAAACAAAATCTCCTAATTTATATAATATATCATTATTTTCGATAGTCAATTTCCAAACAAGTTCTTGGTTTTTTATAAACCTCTCTTTATTATCCTCGTATATCTTTTTAATATCAATAGTTGATAATCGTTTTAATTCATCAATTAATCTTGGTATTCTTAGATTATCGTTCCAACCATCTTTCGCAAGATTTTGTGTAATTGTCTTTTTATATTTTGAGTGGTTGGGGATATCATACTCGTGATTAATTATATCATCAAACAAATCAAATCCTATATCTCTTAGGTCTTGTACGATTCCATGGTGTCCAAGTATTATAGGAAATTGTAAATTATAAAATGGTTTTAAACATTTTTCAGTTTTGAAGGGCCAATGTCCAGTACTTGATTCGGTAACAATATCAATGTATGTACTTTTTGCTGCATACTCTTGAATACCAAATCTGTTTACTTCTTTACCATCTTCCCATGGAAGTATATGTCTTTTAACATTTAACTTTTCTATATATGAAAAATTTGCATATTCTAAAAATGTTTCTGATGGTGGTTTAAGATATGATACATAACCTTTTTCTAATAAATTTTCTTCTGTTAAGTAATGTATTAATAAAGTTCTGTGCCTTCTTTCATCGTTGTTTAATGACATAAAGAGTTTTTCTTTTTCTTCAGGTCTCCATTTTAACCCAGCTACGATATGATTAGCATAACGTTGACTATCGTGTCTTTCAATCTTTCCATTAACTTCTTTCAAACCACCATGTATCATGTGATTAGTTTTTCCACAGAATAATAAAGGAGTTGTAAATTGTTCGGAAAAGAATTCTACATTTGGATACAATGATTGAATATCAGAATAATCATAGAATGGTGCCAACCACTTTATATTCTTTGCTTTTACTTTTTTATGAAATTCTTGTTGTTCAAAAATTCGTTTTACATCAGCATCTATTGAAAATCCTTCACCCACTTCATCTAAAACAAGTGTATCGCATGTTATGTTATATTTCTCAAATAAAGAAATACTACTCTTGCTCATATTTCTTATATTAAATACATGAGAAATTATATAATCCCAATGAGTGTTTTTGAAACTTTCTATATTAGTTACGTTTGTTAATGTTGAACAATCAGTTGTTTCGAAAAAGTTTAATCCGCAAAAGCCAGGATTCTGTAAATCGCAGTTTGGTTCTAATAATAAAATCTTTTTATTATTAATTTTTGTTCTAAATAAATTAGATAAACCTATTTCCCTTTCCATAGAAATTGTACCATTAGTATTACAAAACACAATACTATTTGTGTAAATATTTTTGGAGTAATATCTTGTTTAAACATATATGAAGTTAAGATACTATATGATACAATACCTATAACAAATCCTATAAAACGATTCGGCCATAAATCTCCATCAAATGCGTTTACACCATAATATGTTCCTTTTAAAAAGAACCATGTAATTGGTACGGCAATTACATACCATCCCCACCACTCTGGTGGAAATCTTTTATCTAAAAATTGATAATTGTGTTGTAGGTAAGCCCCTACTTGGCCAAGAGTTATTAATATTACTGCGTAACCTAAAAATAACCAATTGAATTTTTCTTCCATTTAAAATAATTTAAAATAATTGTTTTTGTACTATCCCAAGTTTTTCATGTATTGCTTGTAAGTTTGGTTTTTCACCATGTGGTCCGAAGAATAATTCTCCATCAATCCATGTATAATGTTCTTGGGCTTCTTTGTTTTCTTGTATAAGTTCGTGGAATATTCCTCTATTGTATATTGAGTATGGTAAGTTGTAATTTTTAAAAACTTGTTCTATTTCGTTTAACCAATCTAATCTGTTCTGTGTGGTATTATACATTGTATCGAATATAACAGAGTTTCTATGTTGAATGAGAGGTTCTCCTTCTTTTATCCATTTATCTTGTAATGTTGTGTGAAGTAAAAATGCAGAACATGTAAGTATCTCTGACATACAATCGTTATACTCTTTTACAAAATCTACTGTTCGTTGAAAATCTACTCGTGTTTCATTTAAGTACCCAATAATAAGTTGCATTGCAAATTGCATCTTTGGTGCATGAGGTTTATCTATTTTGTTCTTCTTGTTTATTATTCTTACATTATCAAATATTTCTCGTACACCTTGCATAGATGTATATTTTTTCATGTGTTTTAAGACTGGTTCAGATGCAGATTCAAAACCTGTTATCATCTTAGATAATCCTGCTCTTCTAAATAACCACATAGTATCTAAATTTCTCATTACATTTTGTAATCTCATATTACCACCGAAATCAATTTGGTATTCTCCCCACTTTTCAATTATCATTTCACAAAAGGTCATTAACCATTTTGGGTTACCATTGATAATACTATCGTGCATAAAGAAAGCCTTTCTTCCTTTGTTTATCCAATACTCCATTTCTTCTATAACACTTTCATGTGTTCTGTATCGGAATATAGGTATAAATTCAGGTACCGAACAAAAGGTACAACGATATGGACAACCTCTACTTAAAACCAATGGAACTGAATATTGGTATGTGGAGTGATAATAATAGTTTTCTTCCAATGATGAATAATCTGGCATTGGGAGTGAGTTCATATCTATATTTTCTCTTGATGGATTATGAGTTAATTCCATTGGAGTATCTATGTGTTCACCAGTTGATTTTCTCCAAACAATTCCTTTAATCTTTGAAAGGGAGGTATCACTCATATCACATTTAAGAATCTCTACAAATGTTGCTTCACCATCACCTCTTGAAAATACATCTACAAAATCATAATTTATAGTAGTATATTTTGCATTAGGTAACATACCGAAATCTAAAACCTCGATTCCATTACCTCCCATTAATATTTTAATACGAGGGTATCTCTTTTTTATTAAACTTGCTATTGCTAAAGATGCATCTACATTACCATCTATAATACTAAAACCAAAGAAGCCAGGATTACACTTATCTATGTATTTGAAAATGAATCCTTCACACATATCTTGTATCTCTTGAAACTTTAAAAGTTCTTCCCACTCACCTTGTCTTGCATATGTATTAAACATTTGAAAGAAATCGGATTCTTTATCGGGTGGGTTTAAATAAAAGTAATCAATAATAGGGTCAATGATTTCAACGTTTATATCCGAGTGGAATTTATCTGCATATGATTTTAAGGCAACAACCCCCGCATAATAACCCGATTCGTTTATATTTGGAACTTGCATTAGAAGTGCATCTTGTTCACCGATTATCTCGTATCGGAATTGGTGTTTGAATTCTTCACCCTTTTCTTTCTCGGTTAGTTCGGCTGCCTTGGCACGTTCAGTTTGCTGCATATACTTAACCAAATCAATCTTTAAATCAACTTGACCAGTATTATTATCTATTTGGTGTTTTATTCTTTTTTCAACTTCGTTCATCTTCATCTAAAATAGTGTCGATTTTTTAAATTTTTTTAGTCGGAATTTTTTGTTCCTCTTTTTTTATTGATAGTTTTATTTCTTGTCCCTATCTATCGTATTCCATTCAACACCTTCTAATTGCATTCCGCTTCTCTTCACTGCTTTCTCTTGTTTATCTAACCATAGGGTAAGTTCTTGTAGTAGAGAACATAATTCAAACTCTTCCTTTAACTCGTTATGGTATAAGAGTTGGACTAACCACTCACGGCGATAAGTATTGATAATATTCCACTTTCCTCTATTGGTATCTCCTTCACGCATAAAGTGTCTAATCCATGATTGAGTCATGTAGTCTAAATCTTCTTCGGTAAGACCCCATACTTCATTCCAATCACTTGGTGTTATAGGTATAGGAGTAGAGAGTTCTAAGTCTCTGAATAGCAGTTGCTTTTCAATCTCTACCTGTCTCTCTACCCATGGTTCTGGTTCTACACCGAACATATCATCTTCGTTGTTATCCTCATCATCATTGTTATTAGGTATATGGTCGTCCCAATTGAAATCTTTTGCCATAGTGTTATTGTTATACTGAGTTGTTAGTTATTGATTAGTACCGTTCTTAATTGTTACATAGTTAATATTTGATACATTAGATTTGTCCAAATTTCTTTGGAGGTCAAATTTTTTTTTCATTATCATATCCCATTCATCATCTACATGTGTTGTGTTTCCCATATTAATCATATCGAGGTTGTAAATTTTAGGTTTACACTCCTTGTATATAAATATAATGTTTACATATTAAATAAGTACAATCCATACCCAATTAGTAAATTAAAATTAATAATTACTAAGTTCCATTGTTTGGCTAACCAAACTTGAGGCAAAGATAATACTGCACCAATCAAATAAGTATAAACACCCATGTTATCATAGGGAAGTAAATAAGGAGACATCATAATAAACGCACTCCCCATATAACCTAATCTATTACCTAATCTTTCTTGAGGTGTTAATCTTCTCTCTATAACGAGTAATCTTATTAACCAGTTACTGAATGTTCTCTCACACCCTCTACATGTTTTCTTATTTCGTTTAAACCATAGGTTAGGTTTTTGTTTGTTACATACGTTACATTTTCTCATTGTTGGGTCTTAATCGTTATAGGTGTCATTATTTTCTTTAAAAAATTCTATCCAAAATGCTACTACAAAGTTAAAGAAGAACGCTGGCCATAGAAGCATTTGTACTATTCTTTCTCCATTTTTCCATTCTCCACCGACTTTCCATGCAGTTGTTATGTATTCTATTACACCTAGCCATACGAATCCGACTGCTAGATATAAACTTATAAATTGTATTGTACTCATATTATGTAAATATACAAAAAATATTTTTAAAAACCTAATAATTAACGATATAAATTTCTATTTGGTTATGAAAGTTAGTGCATCGCATGGAAGAAACGTTTCTATTCCCAATAAATCCATATCTCTATAAAGGGTTCCTCTTAGTATATGAGTTTTGTATTTAATGTTGTTATCATATAATACTTGGAATATTGCATGATGTGAATCCATACTATCTTCTTTAAAACTATTAACGAATTTGTTTACAATTGTAACATCTCCATAAAAATAATAATCATTACACCAGTGTGCAGTTGGATGCTTTTTTGTAGTTGCATATAAATCTTTAGTAGTGTGGAGATAAATTGTATTTGCATCTAACTCAGGTCCATCTAAAATAACATTCCAATTACTTATTAAATCACAACGATGAAATATTACATTGTCATAATCATTGGGATTTTCTAAATTGTTTATAATTTTTTTCCAATGGTAGAATAATTTATAAGTGTTTCTTTGATGCTTGTTTATGATTTTAGGTATGGTATTGCCTGGAGTACTATCTGTAATATGAATTTGTTTTACAGTTGGTAGCAATTTTTTTATAAGTTTCTCAGTTACTTCAAATTTAGTAGTTCCTCTTGATGAGGTACTCCATGTAGATACTATAATATCTACCTTATCCAAGTTTTTTAATCTTGGGAGTACATATTCAAATGTTCGGAGTTCTCCAAAAAATGCTAATAACACTTTTTTCATCTTAACTTCCTCTACCTACTTTTCTTACTCCTGCTCCACTTTTCTTTCCACCACCTTTAGATTTAATCTTATTGTTGGTGTTCTTACTACTTGTTTTATTATCGTGTTTATTACCGAAAAATTTACTACTCATGATGTTTTATTTTTTAAATTATTATTTTACCACTTACCTAAAGGGCATTTTGAAGATACTGATAATGTCTTTGCACTAATATTGCACCCACAACCCATTGCTCTTTCTCCAGTTTTTTCGTGATAACCGTATATGTGTGGAGAACACACATTACCTTGTCTTAATGCACAATCGTTACAACTAAGTAATCTTGTTTTTGATAACAGTTTAGTTGTAGGGTCTACCGCATTAAATTGGTCTTTAATTACGTTTGCCCATCCTTCTATTATTTGTATAATTTGACTCATATATTTCTTACAACCAACCTAAATCAAATAACGCTTCTTCACTCATCATATCTTTTGTCCATGGTGGTTCAAAGGTTAATTCTATTTTAGCGGTGTTAATTCCATCAACTGATTTTACTACATCTTCAACATCTTTTGGTAAAGATTCAGCTACAGGACAGTTTGGAGACGTTAATGTCATTATTACTTGTGCTTTATCTTTTATTACACTAACATCATATATCAATCCTAACTCGTATATATCTACTGGTATCTCTGGATCAAAAATTGTTTTTAATGCACCTATAATTTTATTTTCTATCTCGTTCATATATTATTTATAAAAAAACTTTATTATTGCAAATCTTTCAAAGTTTTCGTTTATTACTTTTTTTACTTCATGTTCAATATTATTTTCTGTAAAATCTAATATTACAACATTTCCAAACAATGGTGGTATTGTTATTTCCTCGTTTACTACAATTTCTCCACCATATCCACTTTCCCAATCATCGTTAAGATACATTAATAGTACACATAATCTAGTACCATCGATTCCATCTGCATGATTTGAAATATAATTGTCTTTAACATACAATGAAATATCTGTACCCGCTCCAATAAAGGGGTCTTGATTGTTAATGTGAGGCTTTCTTTTAAATTCTTTATGAGTAATAATATCCTCGTTATAAAGTTCAACTACTGTTTGAACATATAATGATTCAATTAAATTAATTTTTTCCATAGAGGTTCGAGGATATGTACCATACATCCATGTTTGACCATCGTGGTTATACTTTGTTGATGAAGTATCTACCTTAGTAATATCTTTTTGTATTTGCTTTAAAATAGGAATTTTACCATAATATTTATTCATTACCTTTATAGACCCCTTTGGATAACCTGCATCTACAATTCTTTCATCAATCTTTACTTTATACTTATCAGATATTTCTGAAAAATCATCTATATTTTCTTTTGTGACAACAAAATCAGCTCTTAATATATCTATTTTACTTCTAAGATATTTTTTTGTTAATACTTTTTTAAACTCATTAAATAAGTTTTCATCTAAATCTTTTAAGTTAAAGGTTAAATAACCTTTTTCAACAAGTAATTTTTTATCTAATATCATAATTGTTAATAACTTTTAATAATTTTCTTTTACGTTTTCTTTTTTCCTTAGTATATATAGCTAGTAAAGGGGGTTGGGGGTTGAAAAAACTTTAAAATAAATTTCAAACCAAGTACTGACTAACTAGACTACTAGCGTTATCGGATTCTTTCTTTTTTTCCATTTCCTTTAAAACACTTTCTAAACTACCATCACCCTCATCCTTTATTGACTTTGTTATTTGTCTTAATTTAGTTTGAATTTTGTTAGTTTTCAAAATAAATTGTCTCTGTAATATCTTGTAATCGAGGGGTTCAATAAATTTTTGATTACCACTCTCAAGAGGTATTTCTTCTTCATTTAAAAATTCCTCATCTGAATATATGTAATCTAACATATTCTTCTTATTCTTTGAGGCATACATCTCATGTGGATATATTTTATTTATTATTTCCGAATAAATTGTTAACTCAGTACTAAGAACTGTATTGATTAATGGTAGGTGTTTCTTAAATGCTAAGTAAATTAAGTGTTTAAATTTAGAGGTTCTTGCATGTACTTTATCTGAATCTAATTTTATTCCATATAAACTTTTTAAAGTATTTCCTAAATTTTGTCTATTAAGGTCAATTATACGAATTTTAGAAGTATCCATTTTTTCAGGAGAAAAATTTAATAGTTTTAAAATAAAGATTAAATTACTTTGCTTGTGATTCGTATTAAATGAATTTATAAATCTAGGTAAATCATTAGCCCAATGGTCTACCATTGTTTCCATTATATGATAATACATTGGTAAGAAAATATCGTCTTTTCCAAATATATCTACATCAGGAAAGTTTTCTACATATCCTTCTCTATCCTCTGCATGGTACTGCCAGTTATAATATTGACAAAATTGTTCTGTCTCGTACTTACTATATCCTAAACCTATAACAAACTCTTGAAAGAGTAATGAAGATATACTATCGTTGTGTAATTCTTTTAGTAATACATCTTGAATAAAACCAGTTACTAATTTTTCTAATGGGTTTCTTATAAGAAATATAAAATCTTTTTTACATGATTTACCTTTTAGAAGAGAGTCCCAATCTTTTAGAACGTTACTTACTAATTCACTTGGGTTATCATTAAACTGGTCATTTAGTTTCATAGTACTAATATGAAATTGTAAAGGTTCTGATTCTCCAAACTTTTCTGCACACCAAGATGAGGCAGCTTTTGCGGTAGTATTAATGTAAAACTTTTTACTATCATGAATATCGTAATTCATGGTTGACCTATCGCCTGGTTGGTATGTTAATTTTTGGTTCTTCTTATCTATTGCCATCTTATATAACTGTATTTGTATATCTATAAATATTTGTTATATTAATTTTGGTTCTAACTTATATAAGTTATTAAACCATTTAACAACATATTCAGAAAACCATTTAGAACCTTCGATATTTAAATGACCTTGATTACCTTTCACATAACCACCATCATGTCCTCCAAGAGTGTCTTGTGGGTAATTTTCTAATTGACCAAGTAATGAATTATCATCTTTAATATGACAATAATGTTTATCAAATAAATAATTTGTAGTTTTTGGGTTTAATAATTCCTGTTGGTCCTCTCGTACTTCTCCTAAGTCTAAATACGCATGAGAACCATCTTTGTTGTCTATACGATTTCTTACTGAAACTGAATTATCTTTAAAAAATCCTTTTTGATTATCTATCATATCAAACATGATATATGGAATATTATTGGATTCACAATATTCTTTCACAAAAAGAATAGAACGATATGTTTTTAATAAACAATCAGTAAATGAACCAAACCAAGGTATTAGTGCATCTTTGTTTATTTCTATTTCTCTTAGTGCCTGGGGAATTGTTGGGTCATTTAAATCTACAAAATTAGGGGAAAAATCAGCAGGAGAAATTGTAGTAGACCATCTTGTGTTGGGAAAATCTGTTTCTATTACTGGTTGAAATATAGTATGTTGTCGTCCGAAATCTGACCAACCTATCATAACTACTGAATCTTTAGCTTTTTCTTTATTTTGCATTAACCAAGTAAGGGTTGTATTACAAATCCAATCGTTTGACATACCACCACATGCAATATTTATGGTTCTTAATTGGAGTGATTTTCCAACATAAGTTGCCCAACTGGCATCTTTACCCATAATATGTCCTTGTGTAAATGAATCTCCACACGCAACTAAGTACTTTTTTTTAATTGAATTCACCTTTATTGTTGTATTGATTAACCATTTTATTTAGGAATAATTTCTCTTTTTCATCATAAAACTGCTTTTTCATCATATCAGATAACCAATTTATCTTCGTTTGATGTATATTACCATCATGACCTTGGTGACCAGCATACCATTTAATCAACCTTTCTAGGTAGATATAGTGATAATCTTCGAATTTATTTCCATTAAATCTGTTTTGTGGAGGCATTAAAAGTTAAATTTTAGTTGTTTTCCTATTGTTTTTAGTTTTTTTTCTAAATAAATCACCTTTTCTCGGTAACCTTGTTGGGTCCAACCATCATTATATGGAGATTCTGCGTTTATTCTGGCATTATTTATCTGATATTCTATCTCATTTCGGTATTCGTTGGTTGTTAATTCTTTCTTTTCCATATTATTTTGTATATTATTCAAAGTTTCCAACGTTTTCCCATTGAATTCCTTCTAGTTGTTCCTCATTTATCTCAGTATCTTGTGTAAAATAGTAATTATGTTGAGGTATATTCAAAATTACTTCATTTTTAGCCAATTTTTCTACTGGTTCTGTACTACTTTCTAGGTTTATTTTTACCCAACTATGGCTGCCATCTTTATTTAATTGTTTTAGATAGTAATTACTACCATCAGATTTTTTATATTGTTCCATTTTTTATATGATTATATAAGTTTTTTATCGAGTTTAGTTTATCAGCATCTTCAAATGTATATTCTCCAACATTTTTCATATAATTCAAGAACTTTAATTCTTTCTGAAGTTCCCATTGATATACTCTATTATTACCTTTACAGTAATAATTATAGATAACTTCAAAAAATTCATTTACCCATACAAGTTTTTCTTTAGTAAGAAGTGTATATGCGATACCTGAATTAGGATTATAGAAACTTTTTGAATTTATCATCTATTTTCTTTTTTATATTGGTTATATTCAGCAGCAACCGCATTTAGTACCTCTGCTTGAATTTCATAATAATATCCAGTTTCTAGTATCTTCTGAATCACCTCTCTGATTTCTTCTCCAATTTCTTCAAATCTGCCCATATTATCTTTTACGAACTTATCCATCTTCTCGAGATTCTTCAATTGTTCTTTATCTACGAATGTTGCGTTGTTGTACATTTAATATACTTTATTGTTTCTGTTGTAATGACAATCTAATAGTTCTTCCGCTACCTCTAATGAGATTCTATTCTCGTTGTACATTTTCCAAATTAGTTTATTCATCCTATTGTTTTTATTATTAGTATTATTGAAAATATTACAAACACTAATGTCATAATACCACAACCTACTTTATGTGCTTCTTTCTTATTCATATTAATCTATATTTCTATCATCTAATAAACTCATTATATGTTTACGCTTATCATCTGTGTATTTTCTCCAATCACTTATTTCATCTCGTGTTCTTTTACAACCAATACAAAAATCGTTGATATTATAAACACAGATACTAACACACGGTGATTCAATTTTATTCATACTTTAATTTAAAAATCCAATATACGAAAATTTTTTCATATATCCTAATTATTACTAATCTATTTCAGTCGGTGGAGATGGTAGTTTAGTTCCAAACGAGTTAGTGAATTTAATAAAGGCTTCATATGAGTTTCTATGCATATTACACCCTACTTTACTATCCTCATCTATATGTACTGAGTAAACTTCTACTTCTTTTGCTTTTATTTTATCTCCTTCTGTGGTAGTGTACTCACGATGGGTAAGTTCGAAATCATCAAACTTCTCTGGTAAGGCGTTTATAAACTTTCTGTAATCTTTAATTGTCATAATTCTTTTAGTTAAGTTGTGTAATTTAATAGGTATGTTAGTATTATATATAATAAACTCCAAAATACAATTGTCCCCCCTATGGAGATTAGACAACCAATATGAGGTTTTCTCTTTATACCGAATTTTTTATCTATTTCTTTATCTTCATCTGAGAGAGGCCATAACCCATCTTCTTCTAATCTTTGTTTAATCTTTAAATCTCTCATAAATTCTCTTCCTTTATTTGCCATAATATACTTTTTTATTTATCTAATCTTATACCACAGAATACAGGAAATCTTAATGAACCATCATCTGTTGTTTCAAAATATCTCACTTCTGCAGTTTTACCTATATACTCTTTTTTGTTGGTTAAGATATCTTCTCTTTCTTCGTGAGATAATCTGGCACCAGTCTTTATAACTTTTCCATTATATTCTACCCAAATAGTTCCATGTGTAGGAATTGCATCATTTGGTGTTATATCTACAATAGGTACTGCAACATCAAAAAACTTTTTATACTTCAATAAGTTATCACTTCTACCATTGATTTTATATCCATCAGTTCCCCATCGTATCATTATACCCTCATATCCTTCACTCATAAATTTCCCATAATAAGCTTCTAACTCTGTTGGGTTATTAATTTCTACCAATGGAACTACTTCTATATTTGGTAAACCGAATACTATGGTTTTAAGTTCATTGTATCTTTCTATAAATGGTTTATCTGAAATCATATCATATACATGGTATTTCACATTTTCAGTTTGACCTTCTCTATATTTCTTTATGATTTTCATATTCTCTTGAAATGTCAATCCATGTGCATATAGTTCTCCATCAATATATTCCTCAAATCCTTTCAAATCATTCTGAATATGTTTTAAAGTAATAATCTCTTTATTTGCTCTTGAAGTTAATTTACCCATATTTCCCAATCCTCTCATACCATCTAACTTTGGTTGAGCGTAACAAGGAAATTGAACTTTCTTTTCTTTCTTGAAATAATCATGAGCCAACATAGGTAGGATTACTTTAACAGTTTTGGCTTCCTCTATTGTTTCAAAGTATCCTTCTCTTAATTTTTTGAGTATCAATGCATCTACTTCTAATTCTGATTGAGTTATTTCGGTGGTTTCGTTTACCTTACCGATATTCTTTGGTTTACACAATTTCTTATGTTCTACCTTTTTACCATCTAATAGACCTGATGTTTGTATTAGATATCCCTCTGAGGAATCTATTTCTAATACTCTTACTTTTCCTTTACTATCTAATTTATATATCTTCATAATTTTTTATTTAATAATTCAACCTCGAATGCCTGACGGACACTAATCCTAATACAGACCCTATAAACCTATATACCCCTATTGTTATACCAACCTATAATAATCCCCATACAGAAGGCAACAACAGTAATAGGCCAGAACACTATAAATCTAAACATTTTATAACTATCCATTCTATTCTCTTCAAAGACGGTATCTACTATAAAACACCATACTGTCCCAATTCCTAAATATATCCATATTTCATTCATAATTTTTTCTTTTAAATTTATAACCTCGATTATGTAGTAACCCCATAACCAGTGCAGTTTCCTCTTTCGTGGTTAATGACAGTGACACCTACCCTTGGGGGTAGTAAAGGGTGTTTTTTCTATAGGGAGAAAAATTGACCTCGATGACAAAACCACTCCGACCCCCTTTAGTCAATTGTCATTCCCATCGGTTTACAAGAAACCACCCCCCTATGGTTATTGGTCCTCTAAAATTACCACATCTTCTAATTGTCCTTTTATATACTCGTCCTTGGATTTAATCAATCGAAGGGATTCGAATAATTCTATTTGTTCAAACGCCTTTTCCAAGTTGATATATCTCCTACCTTCAAAATCACTTCTTAGTTTAGGAGTTTTAGTTATTGTCACCATACCAGGTATTGGTAGACTTGGGGTTAGTTCTATTATACAATTTCTATGTTTCCATTTAGTTGCTTTACTCTGTGTATTATTCATATTAGTTATTTAATTTAAGTTTAATTTATTCTTGTTCCCTATATAGGGATATATTGTATATGGGTCTATACTTGTATTAGTGTTACCCGCATTTCTTTTTATTACTTTCTTCTTGTAAATAATACATGTTTAAGTATCTTACCTTTATCCTCATCAGATAGGGATGATATCCATTCTATATCTACATCGTACATATCTACTCCCATTCCTAAATCAGGCAATCCACTTTCTAATTGTGGATATACTTCATTTGTAGAAATATCGAACAAACTACCTACACTGTCTAATTTAATTAAATTCATCATAATTCTTGTTTTTATTGTTTTTATCGTTTCTTTCGTATCAGTCATATTACATGACTAATATACAACAAATAGTCGAGACTTCCTAATAAAAACAGGAAAATTTTCATGACAATATGTCAGTTGTAACACACCCCTATTTGTAACACATCTCTACCTCTGTTAAATGTAACACAAAGACAAAAAAAACCCACTATGAAGGGAGGCCATAACATAGTGGGTGGTTCGGATTGAACACTTAGGATAGGAGAGAGTTAAAGTTGGCTCCCTTGGATTCCACAGAAAACCCCTAATCTGTGGAATAATTGTAGATTCGGTGCGTAGTATCATTTCATCGCCTTGACACCTCATCTATATGAGTAAGGAAGTTTAAAGAGTTCCCCAGCTCAGAGATAAAGAATTAACTTTTTTGGTAAAATAGGAGGGAATCGAACCCTCTATCAGATATATCTCGTAGTTGCAACTACTTTCTAACTCCACAACAGAGTAGTGATACCTTCCCGGCCAAAGGAAGTCGAGGAGTAACCCTCTGAATCTAATACTATTTCAATGAACATCGATTAATTAGAGTAACTGTCACTTATATCTCAATCATCAATCATATTACATGACTAATATACGAATAATAAATGACAATTCCTAATTAATTCGTATTTATTTTGCTTTATTTCTTAATTTAACTGGAATTTGTTCGTTATCTATACCATATTGTATCATCTCAGTCTCAAATTCCTCTACTATAGGTTCGACTCCTGATTCTTCCACTATCGTCCATAACCTTTCTAACCAATTAGTGAGGGTTTTACCTTGAATTCTGTACTTTCCCTTATAATCATACGCTTTCTTTAAATCCCAACCTTGGGTTTCTTCGTTTAACGCTCTGTTTACCTGCGATAATTCGGTTATTCCATCTATTGCAACGGTATAACTCTTTTTCATGTTCCCAGCTTGGAACAATTTTGTACTCCTCGTAAGGATTTTACTAATGTTTCTCATATTTTATTTATTTATTGTTTAATTTACTTGCTTTTCTCCCCTATATAGAGACCAATTGAATACCATAGTAGGGAAACTCCTAATATTATAGTAGATTCCAATGGATATTTCATCAAAATTAACAAAATATGGAATAAACCTCGAATAATCAAGGGCAGCACTATTAATAATAGCCCGATTACTACTCCTACCCCTATATAGGGAACTAACTTCTTTACTTTCTGTATCATATATTCAGTATTTAATCTATTATCACTCATTTACAATGTAAATATACGAAAAATATCTGAGACTACAATGGTCTTTTCCATTTATTTTACAGTATTTACTCTTCCAGTGCAGCTTAGGTATATACACTCCCACCCACAACCACCCTAAAGATACAACTTTTTTAGGAGAATTCCAAATAAAAAGAGTGACAATATGTCATAGGGAGACGATTTACGAATAATGCAAGGATTTCCCCCACTATTGCGATTATTACAATATCGGGTGACAAGGTGTCATAGTACAATATAGGGTAAATTACGAATAATGCAAAAAGGGGTGTATGACAATGTGTCACAATTATATAGGGAAAAAAAGAGTCATGCGAAGAGAGAGACTAGACCCTCCACTCTATAGTGATATAGTAGTATAAAGTGTCATAAAGTGGGAAGTGTTACATATCAAATTATGATATAGGGTGTGTTATTCAACCTCATAGAGTATATGCATAGTAGTACCTCCCTCGTATGCATGTTTTAAGGTGTTATAAGGGTTAATTAGGGTAGGGTGTAATATCTTGGTACGGTACCATTCTCAGACCTGCTTATATTGGAGTACTTTTAGAGGTTTAAATTACCCCATTTTAGGAGATAGACGAAGGATAGAATAAAGTATAGAAAAGAGTACCCGTCACTCACTCCATTTAGGGAGTATAAACGAGTACTTTAGTACGAGGTTGTCGTTTCCTTTTGATTTCTTTTAAAGGATATTGTTCACGTCTGTATGGAATTGGGAGTATGGGAGTATAGATAGAGCAGCTTAAGAAAGCAGTCTATATTATGGGTTTGGGGCTAATAGGGTTATTACTGTATATAGGGGTATTATGTATAGGGAGTTAATCTCTTCCTCTTTCTACTACTTTATCAATATCTTCTATTGGATAAGTTATAGTATTACATTTGTCACATTTGTAATATGCTCCACCACTCGGTGTTAGTAGTTGTAATTCAATATCACATTTTCTACATCTTTTCATTCTATATAAATACTATCAATACAAAAATCCCCCAAAAAATTTTTTAACGACTCATTCGACCCCCCACGACATAAGAACAAAAAGGGTGAGTAGGGTTATAAGGGATTAATAGTCATAATCATCATCATTATAAGGAGTAGGTTTATCTTTTGATATAAAATCATCTTTATCATCTACATTACACATATAACTCTTTAAACCTATCTTATTATCCTTTTTATCTTGTGGTAGATTTAACATCCAATACCATTCGGGCTTTATCATATTATTATTGTTTTTAGTTCCCTATACGTTCAAAAGGGGGTCGAACTCGTGTTAATTTGTGAATGATTGAATCCTTTATAACTTTATGTCCTTCTAAGTTAGGGTGAAAATCTTTTATTTTATCGTTTCCTCCTATTATTAATGAACGAAATTTAATCATTGAATCAATATCAAATGAGTTATGTTCTTTTCCTTTATATTGTATAGGAATGTGATTTTCACTATATTTGGTATTTAATACATTACCTACCTCTTTTTTCCATGCCAAACCAAACCAAGGTTTATTCATTTTATTTGATAAATCGTTTATTGTTTCTATTTGGTAATTGATTATTTCATCAATACTCTTGAATTTATATCGTTCATTATCATTTATTCGTGATGGACATGAAAACTGAGTAATTATACAATCTACTGAATTATCGGTTACAAATAGTTCTATGTTTTCTAAAATATCTATAATCCTCGGATTATCACCTCCATTTTCTTGTTGAGGAATGATTGGTCTACAACTGAGTTCTTTACATACGAGATTAGGGAATGCATTTGTTCTTCTATATTCATCTGCTTCATATCCAAGGTTTTCAAATCTTTCTCTACTTTCTAAGAAATTGGAACATTTTTCCCAATCCCAAGCTTTGTTTTCTATTAGATGATAATATTGTAATCCCTGTCCCCATGTAAATGAATCTCCTAAAAATAGAATTGATTTTAATTTAGAAGGTTCCATTGGTTTATGATTTGGGTGTTGGGTTTAACTTTTGATTTAACTTGTTTTGTAATTTTACAATTAATTCTTTATTACCACCACCTAATTTTGATTTTTCTGTTTCAATACATGTTTCTAAATTAAAGATAATTTCTTGAATTTTTTGTTTTTTTGTAAGTTTTCCTTTTTTGATGGGTGTGTGTAAATTTGTTGGATTATTTTTGTAAAATTCCATAGTGTAATTGTTTTTATTTAGGTTCATATATTTTTTCTATAACTGTTTTAACTGTCTGACACTCTTCATATCTTTCTTGTTCTACTAACCATTCTAAGAGTGTATTTAGTTCTGATAATGGTATAAGATTTACGATTGTTCGTTTTCGAATAGTTCCTTGTTCAAAACACCCCAACATCCATGCAAGAGATGTTATCCTCATTTCATGAAGTATTTTATTATCCTTTCGAACATATTTGTGATAATATTCTTCTGGTGTCATTATCTATTGAAAATTTCATTAAAATGATTATTATTAGCAGCCTTTTTCCAAAACTCCTCTCTTTCCTTTTTGGTAAGATTCTTTTCTAATCGTTTTTCTAATATTGTTTTTTGTTTGTTTTTACACGCCATCTTTAATCCTTTTATATAAATAGTTTGCCCATAATTTATGAGATGTTTTTGTTGGGTGATTTCTTGGTAAAAAAGTACCACCATTTTTATGTATATATTCGTACATTGATTCGTCTTTAAAATTTGGAATTTGTTTCCATAATGATTCTAAAGAAATTTGGTTTGATTTTCTACCAAAATTATCAATTTGTTTCTTTGGTTCTTTAAGAGTTTTGAAATCATAAAATACATTGTAAAAACAATATGGTATATTATTAACTTGTAAAAAACTGCCTAATGATATAATATGATTTAGTGTTCTTATATAGGAGGGTAAATCTTCTGTTTGATTTAATATAAATTCATCTTCTGTTATCCTATTTTTATCATTATCTCCCCATTTATCATATCCTGTCCATAATCTCTCTTGTTGGTATTGTTTTCCTTCCCACCATTCAAATCTTGTTGGTGATGTCCAACCAATACAAACAAAAAGTTCATCACTTTTTATCCAACCACTTTCCTCACTCCAACACTTTTTAGTATCTAACCAATGTGAAACATCTCTCATTGTCTGTCTGAAAATATAATCATTTGAAACACCCGCAGATGCATTATTACAATCCACCCAATTAAACAAATTACTGATAATTGATGAATATCTTTCTGTTTGTTTATTTTCGAGTTCTGCTCCCCAAACTACTGAATCTCCATTTGAATAAAATATTTTCATATAATATCTTTTATTTTTGGTTTTATTTCATATCGTTTATTAAGATGATTTTCTACTAAATAATCAAATAAAACTTTATAACCATGTTGATTTGGATGATATATTGGACCAGAATACCTATCTTTTCTTTTCCCACCATCTTTGGAACTAAAACATGGAAATGAAAGTTGGTTCTCCCAAACAGTTATTTGTTTTGGTAAATTAGTATAATTTTCAAATTCATAATCAACAAGCATATTTCTAAATGTTTTCTTACCGTAGTTAATGTACATATCTGTATCTACATTATAGAATTCATTTACAAACTTTGGATTTACATAAGGTTCAAACAAATCAAAAAATAAGATATTAATACCTTTCCATTTACAATATTTTTGATAAAACATATAAACTGTTGATGCAAGGTTTTCATAAACCCTTTCATCAAATATTTCAACAAAAAAATCTTGAATCCATTTTTTAGAAAATTCCTTTTCATCGTTTGAAATGTTTTCATCTTCCAAAAAATGTTCTCTTCCTAAAAATAAGTTTTCATCATTACCTTTATTTAAAATTTGAAGTTGAATTTGTAATTTTTCAAAAGATAATGTATTATGTGCAATAGGATTCAGTTTGTGTAATAATCCATATCCTTTCCCACTTGTCTTTTTTTCTTTACTTGTAGTAGGATTTCTCCACTCTCGTGAACCTGCATTTCTTGAATATGGATATGAAATTATTTTATCATCTCTGTATTTTGAAGTGAATCCAAATAAAATTAAATCAGTATCTTTAAAATCGTTTTCAAGAATAAAATTTAAAAAACCAAACATAGCAGTGTTATTTGAACCTTGGATACCAAGATTTATGATTTCTATATCATTTCCATAGGTTTCTTTGAAAAATTTGTTCCAACTATTTTCTCTTCTCCATTCATTAATTCCACCAACTTTTTCAGGACCAAAGGGTAAATTTGGTTCTTCGGGTCTACCATCATCCATTATATAAGAATATGTACCCTGTCCTTCAATCCAAGAATCACCAAGTAAAAAAATTCTATCTATTTTCTTTTTAGACATATTGTTGATATATTTTTTGTTTTCTTAAATCCCCATATTCTTCAGATGAACCACATGGTTCGTTAAATTGTTGTATTTTATCTGAATTGAATATTTTTAATCCATTATACGCTGCTTCTGGACTCATATACATATGCCAACCGATACACTCAAATTCATCTTCTTTATATAATTTATCCTTATGTCTCCCATCATATATCATTGGTCTTGCCCATTCATTAAAATCATCTCGATTTGTAAGTATCATTCCACCTTGTCCAATATTTAAAATCTTTTTTAAATGAAACGATAAAATCATAAATTTATCTTCATATCCTCTACCCATTCCTTCGTAGAATGCAGTTGCAGAATCAATGATACTTGTATCTCCAATTGGATATAATCCTTTCCATTTTATATCTCTAAATTGTGGTCTGTTACCACTTAATATAATTTGATTAGGAACTGATACATAGGTATTTGCTGGTATCTCAATATCAGTATCAATAATATCTAAATAATGTAAACACAATCTGATTGCATTTGAATTGGAATCACAAGCAATACCATATCTGTAACCAGTATATTCTGCAACTTCATTTTCAAAAGTAGTTACCCAATCCCAAGGGTCATTTATATTATATTCTTTCATCTAATTATGTTTATAAGTTCTTCTTTTACAAACTTTTCCATCATTTGTGGTGATGGGTGACCCCAACCATATTCGTGTATTTCTTTTTTATAATCTTCCCAACTCAGATATTTTCCATTTGATTCTTGAAAATATGGAATTCCTTCTTCAATATTATCAATTGTCCATTCTAATAATCCATTATAGTTTTTGTAATGCCAGTGATTTGATTTATTAATTGGTACTTCATCAATATATGGTTTTAATATTTCGTATTTCTCAAACCATAAATTTTTTGTAGGAATGTTTGAATCGTTTTCGGGTGCACCAAACCAACACTCATATGCTTCAACTGAATAAGGGTTTCTCATACTCATCCAATATGTATTTACTTGGGTTTCTTTACAATATCTTTCAAGATGTGACCAAGATTCTAACCAATGTAAAACTTGATTTAAAATAGTATTCCAATTGATATCTGCTTCCCAATATTTTATTGCATTTTCAATACCAAATTTTTTGAGTGCAGAATCTTCATCATCTGGTGGAGAAAATCCACCTGTTAGATAAAAGAAACCATTTTCCTTTTCCCATGTTGGTGTATAAACTAAGGTGTGTCCATATTTTTCTCTATCTTCTTCTGTGAATTTAGATTTAATCCAAATAGATTCTCTATTAGGGTCTGACCATTGTCCAATTATTATAATATCTTTTGGATTTACTCCTTCTTTTATTAATCTTTTTGTATGGTAAAAAAAGATTCTACATAAACTTACATTATCATTAGTTGCACCACCATAATTTAAAACCTCATATTCTTTTCCTAATTCTTTTTGTAAATAATAAGGCCAGGAGAATCTAGTAGAATCTTCTTCTTTTAAATTATTAGGATTTAATCTTACATTATTAGTGAAAGAACAACCTGATGTTAGTATGTATTTTTTATTATTTAGATTCACCATCTTTTGTTTTGTAACCATAATCTTCTCCACCTTGTCCTACAAAATGTCCTCCCCAATTTTCCTCTTCGTGTAATTTATGATGTTCGTACTCATTTGTTTTGTATGTACTTCTATGTGGTGGATTATCTTTGTCATATTCTGATGTTGAAACATAATAGAAAAATCTAATTGCACATCTTGGAATATCACTTGGTGAATTTACTGCACTTACTCTATGGTATGGTGCATGTTTTACATTTTCATTAATTACCAATCGGTTAAATTTTGGTGAAACTGATTCTATAAGATTTGATTTTGGATTTATATCAATATTATCATCATAATACTGAATATGTCCTCCCCACTCCTTTTTCCAATCTGGTGTAATATATAGTAGTGATGTTAGTTTTCTATGTAATCGAATTCTATCATTCCAATTGAAATCATAATGACAACCTAAATCTTTTCCATTTCGGATTATTGAATATCCTGCTCCAACTAAATGAGGGTCTGGTAATAATCCTACAATACCTGTCATTTGTTCTAATTCATATAAGAACTCTCCACTATGCATTATATCATAGGTTACTCTATGTGCAGTTGGTAGTGAAATTAAATCATTAAATTCTTCCATACGAGAACCAGCACGAGTAAATACAGTCCATCCACCTTTTGGTGCATTCTTACATTCTTCATATAATTGGTGTACAGTTTTTTCGTCAAGAAAATTATCAAGTTTTATTCTTCCAAATCCCCAATCGGATTTTGTTTGATTCCACTCTGATTTTTTATTTATCATAACCTAATTGCATTATGTTTTGTTTTTAACCACCTATCTGTATAATCAAATGTTAGGTTTCCAAAATACTTTTTACCTTTAATATAAATATATTGTTCAAAGAAATCTATATATACAGAATCATGTGGATGATTACCAAATTCCATCATATTACCATCTGGTGGTATATCCCATTCATTTGCTCCACTTAGATAAGAAATGTTACCAAATTTTTCCATTGCAAACTCATCAATTCCACCAAATCTATTATGAAATACAAACTTGGTTAAATCAACACAATTCCAAATATTTTCTAAATAATCTGATTTGTTTTTTAAATCTGTAAATGTATCATTCATTAAGAATGAAATATGTTGTATGTTTTTTGCGGTTAAAAAACTTTGAGTATCTATAATACATTGTAAATAATGTTCATATCTATCTATTGGTTTATGTGATATGTGGCAATTATTTTTATATTCACTCAAATACCATTCTATTTCTTTATTTTCAAAATAGGTTAAATCATCAACATCAGGATTTGTATAAACTTTATTACCAATAATAACATTTAATGATTTCCATTTTCCTATAAATGGAGATATTGAGGGTGTCTTTGTAAAATTAAATTTATTATCTAAAATAAAAGTATCTTCAATGTTATCTGAATCATTTAAAATATCATTACACAACTCACTTGGTATTTCTGTAAATAATCTGTTTGGTTGAGACCATTCAATAATAGTAAAAATATTTTTTGGGGTTACTCCTTTTGATAATAATTTAGAAACAGTATAAATAACACTTCTTTTTTGATATTCTGCACCAAATGAATCACAATGTAAATCGATTACTTCAAAATCAGTATCGTTTCCTTTTGTAAACTCTTTCATGGAACGAAACATTACTCCATAACTACAACCTGTATTTATGATATATTTCATACCAATCCTTTTTGTTTGATATTTTCTAGTATAACATTTTTTATATTAATATGTCCTTTTGGACCAGGGTGTCCTCCATCAATATTATATTCTGAATGATGTTCCTTCCAAAAAAATGTACTCCAAAGAACAACATCATCTATCTTATTTTTAATATCTATTTTATCTATTATATTTATTAACTTCGGATTATTATGATTCACGAGAAGTATTTCATCTTCATCATTTTTCATTGGTTTATCACTCCAAAAATCTTGTGTTAGTTCAAACTCATCTTTATCAAAACAATCGTATTTTTTAAAATTCATTTTACAGGATAAGATTGGAAAATAACCATCTACAAGTATATGTTTTGCATTAAATTCTTTCAAAAACTTATGTAATCCAAATATAGAATATCCCCAATGTGTAAGTAAAGATTCAACCATAATATCTGTTTTTGGATGTGGAGATTTCTTACCATCCTTATTTACATCAACCCACCATGCATTTCTATGATTAGGGTTTACTCTGTGGTTTGGTATATTAAAATCATGGACCCAACTATATTGGTCAAATTCAGCAATAGGTTCACAACTTCTAACACCTTCTTTTGGACCTATAAATTCATAGGCAATCCTAGGTATTAAATTTATATTATATTTCTTTAGATTTTTATTTTCTGTTGGTGTAAGTGAAATTTCTTCATAATTTGGCCTTCTATTGAATTCTGATTTTTGGATAACGAATAAGTAATCATCTATATTTTCTTGGTTTTCTAAAACAAATGTTTTTACTACTTCCTCAACATAATACCAACCAGTTCCACCACAACCAAGATTTAAGTAATCCAACCCAAGTTCTTTTGCTAATAAATAACCCCAAGTTTCTTCGTATTTAACATCTTGACCAAATGTTAAACTACATCCTATTACAACTAAAGTTTTGTTGCCACTCATTAAAATATTTTTACTTTTCCTCGTAATATATCTAAAAACATTATCCAATCGGAAAGTTTTGCTTTCCATGGGTCTTTGAATGCAGCAGGTTCATTTTTTTCAAATAGATAATGACCACTCCATGCAAATGGATATATAATAAATGGTATAATTGGTATTAGATACCATAGCCAATGATAAAAAATCAAAAAGGTACTTATTAAAGTTACCCATTGTCCTAAGAAATGTAATCTGATACAATTCTTGTTTTGATGTAGTGTTAAATACATCTTGTAATATTCTTTTATTCCCATGATATTTCCCAATCTTTAAATTCTGATGCAATACAATCGATTTTATAATCTTTTCTACCACCATCTAACTCTTGTATTTTATTTTTTGCAGTATTTCTGATTCCATTTAATCCATGAGTTAACATAAGTTTATTTCCTTGGTCATCTCCACTTCTTGCATTATCTTCGTTGTACCAAATATGTGCATTCATTTGAGATAATACTACCAATGCTCTAATAAACTCTCCATCTACTTTTGGTTTTTCTTCTAATATTTCATTTATATCATGTACAATTTCAGATATTTCTTTGGCATATTCCTCTTTATGTTGTGGAATCTTCACTTCTTTTAACTGAACGATTGATAATCTATCAATCAATTCTCCTAATGTTGGTAAGTATTTTCTCATTTTTTATCTTTTATTATTTTTTCATATAACAATTCAGCAATTTTTTTATGACCTGTTATTGAAGGATGTCCATCTTCTACTTTTCCATTTGTTTCTGATGTTATATCCCAACCCATCGTATGTACATACTCCCATAAAGATTTTGTTTTAATTTCTAATTTATTTATGTTAAATAATGAATTATTTTCAAGTTCTTTTAAATAAACTCCTTCTAATGGTATTATTTGATAATTAATATTTTTAGATTTAAGTTTATACAGTAGATTTAGAAAATGTCTATCTCTTTGTAATAAAAATTCAGATTCATTAAAAAAGTTATCCAAAAATGTATTATATAGGTCCATTTTATCTTGAACTAATTGTATTCCAAAATTATAATCAGTAGTAAGCATAGTAGCATATCCATCTGATGGTTCATCTCCATTTTTATGTCCCCAATTTGCAATTAACCATTGATTATGCTCTGTTGTCCATAATTCACTTCTACCCCAACTTGAATATTCTAAAATAAATAATTTATCTGAACAATCTTCAGATTCAATTATCTCTTCTACATTTCTCATGAGATATTCTATACTCGAACCACATTTACCTAAATTTCTTGTTTTTATATCTGATAGTTCAGATAACTGATTTGGCCATGAATATTCTGAAAGTGATTTTATT
>Ga0209336_10000291_pt1 | contig 26182 bp, 39 predicted proteins | sample LinPmetageLP32_FD_184042 | JGI IMG/M metagenome (GOLD analysis project Ga0209336, IMG submission 184042) | Marine viral communities from the Pacific Ocean - LP-32 (SPAdes) (version 2) | ecosystem: Environmental > Aquatic > Marine > Oceanic | place: Pacific Ocean | collected 2009-08-23
AACTTCTGCAGCCTGTCCTTCTCTGCCTGGATCATACCAAGTGTTTACCCAAACAATGTCAATATCTACATCTGGGTTTACACTCTTAGCACCTAAGTAGTAAGTGTTAATTTCACGAATAACTTCTGGAATTGGAAATGCACCAACATAACAAATTTTGTTAGTCTTGGTCATCATACCAGCAATAACACCTTGTACATGTCTTGCTTGATACAAACGTAAACCATAAGTGGCTAAGTTAGGACCTTGCATGTAACCAGTAGCATGTTCAAACTTTACATCTGGAAAGTCTTTTGATACTTTAACCATTTGATTCATAAATCCAAAAGAAGTTGCGAAGATAATATCTACGCCATCTTGTGCCATTGAACGCATAACTCTTTCTGCGTCAGGACCTTCTGGAACGTTTTCAATGTAAATAGTTTCAACTTTATCGCCAAATGCTTTTTCAACATCTAGTCTTCCGATATCGTGTCTGTAAGTCCATCCGTGGTCACCAATTGGACCAACGTAGATAAAACCTACCTTTACTTTATCTCCAGCATGAGCTGATACACTGAAGAATAAAACTGACAGGGCTACTGTCAGTAGTTTTAATAGTTTCATTAATTTACCTTTCTAATAGAGGGTGTTCTTTAACTATATGCTTCACCCGGGGCGCCGTAATTTATAGACTAACTACCGTTTGCAAAAGTTTGTTGCATCTTAATGTTATCCATAAATTCTTTTGTTGTTGCTCCATTGTCTTTAAAAGCACCACGTAAGACTGTAGTTTGTGTTAAACTACTCTTTGCCATAATACCTCTGTTCTCGCAACAACCATGAGTTGCCTGAATATAAACACCAACGTGTTCACTTCCAGTTTCTTTTTGTATTGCGTTTGCAATCATAACATTAAGTTCTTCTTGCAATGTTCCACGCCTCGCACACCACTGTGCGATTCTTGTATACTTGCTTAATCCTAATAACTTAGGGCCAGCAATAATGCCAATATATGCTACACCTTTAACTGTTTGGTGATGGTGCGAACACAGACTAGTAAGCTCACTTCTTACAACCAACATACCTTCATAGCCACCTTCAATGTAATTTGGAAAGGCACTAGGGTTAGGCATCTGTTCATAACGACCACTCATAATCTCGTTAATGTACATCTTTGCCATACGCCTTGCAGTATCAATACTGTTAGGATCTGTCTTTGTATCTATAAGTAAACTTTGTAATACGTTTTCAAAGGCAGGTACTGCCTCATCAATTAATTGTTGCTTTTCACCTTCTTCAATGTAATCAGCAATGTTGTCGTTAGCCCAATGTCTAACGTTGTTATCAACTAGTCGTTGTTTAATTTTATCTTGTATTGTCATTTATTTTCTCCGATTTATAGTCGTGGATGACTATTAGTTTTATTATATTACTATTTAGATCTAATTGCAACCTAAATAGTTTCTTTTGAAAAGTATTTGTCAAGCATCTCTAAACGATCGTCTGCTTCTGCTAACTTGTTTAGTTCTGCAATAACTGCCTCAGTAACATCTGAATGTTCACCAATACCTGCAGGCATAGTTTTGTATACTTCAATGTTTGCTAAGTGCACCGCTACTTCGCCTTCGGCTTGTTTGCGAGTTGCTTCAATGATTAAGTCTCCGGTTTTCATTTTGATTCCTTCTTATAGTTTCCTTTTTCCGGGATAACGTGTCTAACGCCACCACTTGGGTCTTCCATATCACCTTCGCGGCGTGGAATTAAATGAACATGTGGATACTCAACAGTTTGCCCTGCTGACACTCCAACATTTTGTCCAATGTTGTAAGCATCACAGAAACCATCGTTGACCCAACCGTAGCCCCATGCATATGCAGCCTTGTAACACTTTTCAAGTTGTGTCCAAGTCTCTTCTTTAGGTACAAATAATAAATGTCCATTAGTAACAGGAAACTTATCTCTGTATACAACAAAGTCTCTTGTGTCCATTACTACGTCCGTCCAAGGTACATTGCTAATACTCATAATGTTTTAAATCCTTTTGAGTACCAATTGAATGCATGTTTAACAATGTCATCTAATTGATACTGTGGTTTCCAATTTAGTTCATTTTGTACTTTTGTTATATCAGCATAAACACAATCAGGGTCACCAGGCCTACGTTCACTAATAGTATAGTTTACCTTGCCGTTAGTAACTGCATGTTGTGATGCAGATATAATCTCCATTACACTACTTCCAGTTCCACTACCTAAGTTGTAAGCAAACGCACCTTCGTTGTTTATCAAGTGTAAAACACCTAGTACATGAGCTTGAGCAATATCACTGACGTGTGTATAATCACGAACACAAGTTCCATCTGGTGTATCGTAATCATTTCCATAAACACTAAACTCTGAGCCTAGTGTAACATTTTCCATAATTCTTGCAATTAAATGTGTTGCATCTTTTACTTGTCCTAAATCACCATCAGGATCTGCACCACAGGCATTAAAGTATCTAAAACTAATACTGTTTAATCCATAAGCAGTTGCATAGTCTTGTAACATCATTTCACCAATAAACTTTGTTTTACCATAACTTGTTAGTGGACGTTTTTCAGCATCTTCACTTACAGGAGGTAAGTGTCCATTGCCGTATATACTTGAGCTACTGCTAAACACAATGTTTTTAATATCCAACTCTACCAACTTGTCCAAAAGGATTTTCATGTTAGTTACATTGTTATCATAGTATTCTGTTGGATTGGTTACACTTGGACCTACTAAACTATTAGCGGCACAATGTATAACTGCGATAGGTTTTAGTTCAGCAAGTTTATCAAAGAACTCTTTACTGTTAAAGCTCTTGTCAACTACTTCATCAATCCATTGATGTGTATGTGTGTTGTTAGCATGATTCCTGTCAACACCGATAACACAATAGCCTGCGTTCTTAAGTTGTTTACAGATGTGGCTACCTACATAACCACCTGCACCTGTTACTGCTACCCAGTACTTCATTTAATACTTTGCCTCCGCAACATGATCTCTGTAGCGATTGCCACTTCTTAACCATTCTTCTTCACCGTCGCCTTGCATGATATCAATCATTCTGTCAATGGTTCCATTTGTCCAATCACTAATGTTACCCATATTCTCACTTGGTGCTTCAAGTCCTTGCAGTATTTTAGTTACTGCATCTTCAAGGCTCCACGGAGTATATAAACGTGTGTAATCATTTGCAAACGTTTCAGGAAAACTTCTGTAAGCAGGATATACTACGTTACAACCTAATGTATCTGCTTCACTTACTGTATTACTAACCCAATCTTGTAAAGCACAGTTAAACATTACTTTACTATCGTTTACAATATTATAGTAATCATTTTTCTGTAAGTCTTTTTCAATAGTTAGTAAACCAACCTTTTCTAAATGTAATGCTCTGTCTAAATATTTTTGATTGTTACTTCTAAGTGGACCACCACTTAGTACTGCAAACTCCACATCAGGTCTAATATGTTTTACGTTTTCAATAACGTCCATAAAGAAGTCCGGTTGCTTCTCTTGATCAAACCTTGCCGCAAATACAACTCTGTCTTTACGTTCTGTCCAAGGCTTAATGTTATTGTTAACACGACTTAGTACTTCTTCTTTGCCAAAACTTAGTCCGCTAATATTATATATCGGTGCTGACCAGTTAGCAATTTTCATGTGTGCAACCATTTCTTCATTAGTTGCTAAAATATGTACATTAGGAATCTCATTACACATTTGTTCGTATAACGACATCCACTTGCTCATACCCCATACGTGAACAAAGTCATCAGGGTCAACTGCTTGTGCTAAACAACGTAAGTAAATTGTCGGACGTTGTTCTTCAGGTATTTGACACATGATGTAAGGAAGCGACTCAATACCAGGTTGAAACATATCTTCAAAGAAGACTGCATCATTGCCAGTACATTCGCCGTTCCTCATCATTTGTACTAGATTCATAAGTTGACTCATACCAAAGTATGATCTACCATGTGCATCTAACACTTGTCCTACACTAATGGCCTTAGTATCATCTATAGTTGTTCCAGGAACTACTACATACTCAATACCACGTTTCTCAAATGCCGCAGTACTCCAATCTTGTAATTGTAAAGTATAACGACCTTCATAAGGCTCTAAGCCCATATAGAATAGTTTATTCATTAGTTACGTCTTTCCTTTCGGTTCTTTAAGTGGAACTGATCTCTTAATGCTTGACGCATTGCACGACCATCTCTGATCCACTGGTTGTAGGGTGTACGTCTATTGCGGTTACTGTTTTGCATGTGGCCCCAAGGGCTCTTAGATCGATATAAATCTTTCTCGTCAAATATGTATCCGTTGTTAACGCAGAATTGCCGGTAGCCATCCAAGTCTTCGAAAACTTGGCGTACTGCTGGTTCCATTTTGTTTTAATCCTTCTAATCATTTCAATAATCATATTTTATGAATGAACCATTTTCCCCGTCCTCACTTACCTCGATATGCACAGAACGTTCGGGGTACCGCTCTGCTATCGCCTCAAACAAATCATCTGACATCATCTCACATGACTTGTAGTCAAGTTGTAAAGTTTTTTCACTGTATAACTTTTCCAACCAACGTTTGAACTGAATGAATTCAATATCCCTATCATCATGGAATACTTGAATCCAAACTTTAAATTTAAAGATGTGTCTATGAATGTAGCCTAGGAAACTAACATCATATTCATCACCTGTTGCTAATTTTGGATCATCAAGAGCAGCAGGATATTTGTGCAATCCTTCCTTACTGAACGTAACCCATACCATAGCATTTTTACTATCTCTTTGTTTTGCACGTCTATCGTTAAGTGCTTCTTCTCTTAAACGTCTAGTCATATAATCCATGTGCCCCTCACGTTGTTCCATTAAGTTTTTTCACTTTCAAGTTGTGCTTTAATATAATTAATTTGATCTTTAACTGCCAACTTTTCTTTTTTAAGCTCACGAAGTTCGCCTAAAGGCCTAGTTAGTTTCTTTTCAACGTCTGTGCATTGTCTATCTAGCACCTTGTGTTTCTCTTGTAATGCTTCAAGTTTTCTTAAAGTTATTGACATATGTTACTCCTTGTATTCGATTGCTTCATCGTTTGTATAATCTACCCAAGGAGTATATTTCCATCTAGGAATATCCTGCATATTTAAACACCATACTCCACCATTCTCGCCTTGAAACTCTTTGTCAGCAATCTTGATAGTAAGGTTAGGATTTATTGTATCAACTTTAGGTAGGTGTACACTAATCATTGGGATAAACTTTTTATTCTGCCAAATCTTAGTGCTAAGTGCTTTTAGCATTGCATCGTGATGTTTTGCATCATAATCAACTGTTACCCATAAACCTGCATCTAATAATTTAGATATTGTTTTATTATAATACAACAGTTCTTTAGGATTGTCAACATCTATATCACAATGATTTGCACCCATATAAACATGCTCTACTGCATGTTTAAGTATTTCTTTTACTTTAGTTTTACCGTTTACAAATAGTGTAGTCATTCCATACACAGGTGTATGCTCTACTTCCTTGCCTGTAAACAGTTCAATATTATCATAGTCTAGTTCAGGCACTTCTTAATGTCCTCAAAGTTATTAGTAACTAAGTTAACTGGATTTTGTAAATCGTACTTTAAATAAATGTACTCTTCGACTATAGACTTATAGTTGTCTTTTAATATGTTTGAACTAGGATCTAAGTTTGTAACAAAACCTAAACCTGTTGGAAATGTAGGAATAGTTTTAATTGTAAGATCAGGCCTGTACTTGTTAACAATGTGCATAAACTTCCAAGTATCACCTGCCCAGTAATATGTATTCCATTCTCTTGTTGCAGTTTCAGGAACAACTGGATAGATATCATGAAACAACACTACTGAATTCTTGTTACTGTGCTTTTCAATATTGATAAAGTCTTTTAGCACTTGATCAAATTGATGTAAGCCATCTACAAATGCTAGTTCAATTTTACCATCAAGTAGTTGTTCTACACTTTCTTCTTTAAAGAAAGTATCACTGCCTACACTGAATATTGTTGTGTTATCAGACAGTTCATGTTCTATGTTTGGATAAGGATCAACACCAACTACTTTACTACTAGAAGCATACTGTAAACTTGTACCAGTGTTAACACCAATCTCCAAATAGTTCTTTGGTTGCAAAGTCTTATGAAACCATTCTAACCAAGTTGTATATTGATTACCGGGCAACAGTTGTGTCTGCGTCTTAGCATGTCTTGCCGCTTCAGTCATATTCTTTCCAACTTGTTGTGCTTCTTTTGTTGCTACGTCCATTGTTTATCCTTTAAATTTGTTTTATTATACAACACAATTTGTATGTTGTCAATCAAATAATACATTAAATTGACTTTTACTGTTAACAATCTTTTTACCTGTAGTACCTCTACTACCACCTTTAATGCTATCCCAAAACTTACTGTAGTGATTAATAACATCCATACTTTTATTAAAGTCTTTAGGTGCAAATACTTTGTCAACAACGTCACGAAACATTATTCTATTAAACGTTTCATCTACTAACATACCTGGAACTTGTCCTTCGTCGTATAGTCTGTTGGAGTCTTGTACTGCTCTAATATGTTGCCAAACATTATGACCCATAAGCAATGCATAACTAAAACTATCCCAACTTGTTTTACCTTCTTTACCAATTTTGTTTAGTTCTCCAGGTGCATAGTAACAAATGTCTCCAATGCTACATCTTGAACTAATTGGTGAGTCTTCAAACATATCATGTATACCATCACGTAATACTACGTCACGGAAACTATCTGTGTTCTTAGAATACTTTTTGTTATCAGCAGTGGCTTCCATCATGTAACTCCACTTACCTCTATCATCAGTTCTTAACCTTGTGTACACTTGTCCGTTAGCAGTTGCTAAGAAAGGTGATGCACAATCAAAACTAATAGTAAAGTCTGGATTATGATGACGTCTAACTGCTCGTTGTATATCAGTTAGTAACAATGCCCATTCTAGTTTACTTGTACCTAAAAAGTGCATCCAGTCATGCTGTCCTTGCTCTAACAAGCCTTCATCTATAAGTGTAACCAAACGTTTTAATACCAAGTGTAAGTCACACATATTTTGTCCACCCATACCCCAACCATCAAATGGTCTGTCATATTTGTCTGAACAAAACTTCTTCATAGTGTTGTACCAATCATCTGCTTCAGTATGATTACTACCTTGTAATACGTTAAGTATTTTTAAGTCTTTACCTCTGGCTTCCATAAAGAATTCATTGTTAAACAATGTTGCATCAACGGCATCCTTATAACTTTTAATTCCACAGGCTTCACTTGCTTTTGGATCCAAGTAAGTCCATGTTGGAATATCTAAAGTCATGCCATAGTTTGCAATACCCGATTGCCATTTAATAACGGCTTCACGTTTCTTTTGTGCCGCTTTATCTTTTGTGTCTGCCCATGCACCAGGCCATACACCTTTTGCAATTTGGAATCCACCAGAGTCAGCAACCATAAGTGTATCAGCACTTCTACTACGGACCATGTCTTCTCTTGGAACATGTTTAGTTAAATCCATATCGGCATGACCAGCACTATAAAGACTCCACTTGTATGGAAACAATGCTTCTTGTTTATTAAGCCAATTCATTGCTTCCATATTCGGAATGTTCTTAGGTAGTCTGTCACCTACCACACTTTTTACTTTATCAGGAAAACGTTCGTTACCGATATAAGTTGCATAGAAGCCACTAAGGGCTGGCAAAAATATCGCATAGTCCTTTTGCTTCAGTGTTAGGTTGTCTTGCTCTATCATAGACTCTACTTTTGTTGTGCAGGAAGAATGTAATCGTATACTGCTAGTCCACTATCAACAGTAATCATACTTGCACCTTCATCACTAAAGTGCATCTTGCTATCACCAGCAAGACTTAAAATACTAATTACTTGATTAATTGGCCAGTGCCATCCGTGCTTTAAACTTCCAGTAATATCATGTTGGAAAGTAAAGTCTCCAGCATGTGTACTATGATCACCAAAGAAAAACTTTAAGTGTCCATCATCAGTTTTAGCAATGAATGTAGTTTCTTCACTGTGTACTTGTGACTGCATCTTTAAACGTTGAATTGCTGCCACACTTGGCTCAATCTCTACGTTCCAGTTAACACCTTTAAACTTTACAGTTTTAAGTTTATCGTTAATAACTTCACTTGTCATAAAGCGATAGTCATTTTTAAAGTCACCTCTTGTATTTTCAAAGTGTAAGCCAACTGGTACAGTTTCGCCATTACGATCCTGTGTGTTAATTTCAATCTTTGCTTCTTCCTTGTATTCAGCAAGGTTAAGTAAGATATTAAGTTTACTAAGATTAGGCATACCAAATGTGCCAATAAACTCGGCAATAGGTTGCTTAAACTTACCCTTAACAATAACACTTCTATCTTCAGCCAATCCTTCAATAGTAGTTTCACTGTCTGTACCGGTTACCTTAACTAAGTCAATAAAGCCTAGGCTATGTGTATGTTGTACAATGTCTTGTAGAAAGTCTTTCATTAATTTACTCCTAATGTGTATATTTGATTATATTTAGATTTTATGTAAAAGTCAACCACTATTTCTGTCTTTTTATTCAAAACTAAACAAATCATTGAAAGTAGTCTGGTTGTTAGTATCAAGTGTCAAATCCCACTCTAATACGTCTAGTAAGTTCTCCAACTTGCCATCGATCACAGTATTTTCCATAGCATGATCATCAAATGGTAAATCTTTAAACCATTGTGGTAAGTGAGCTTCGTCAGTTGGATAAGCAACACTTGTGTAACCTAACGGATTAGGTTTTAGTTTACAAACAATAACTTTTTGTCCATCTACAATTTCTGCACTGTAACGGTCACTGTTCATCTTTCGCAAACGATTCCAATTTATACTTGCTCTAACGTGTCCAGGCATATTTGCTTTACCTTGACGCTCTTCTAGGGCAGTAAACTTTGTCATATTGTTTGCACGTTTTGGTGATCCTTTTTCCCAAGCAGGCCTTACACTAAAGCCTTCCTTGAACTCTTTAACTTTATCAAGTACTGTTTCTCTTTGATCACCAGTCAGTACTCCAGTTAAAATGTTACTAAGAAAGTCTTGTACTATCTTTGGCGTATCACTACGTTTCAAGTCTAAGCCCATAACTTTCATCTTACCCGGGCTTCCGCCTGTGTCTGATCTATAACCTTCTGTATCATATACTAATAGTGCATAACGTTTCTTTGTAATAAACAAGCCTTTAGTTGCAACAACTTCTCTACCACCTTTAATAATTTTACCTGCTTCACGTGGAACATTAAATGCTTCTTTCATAAAGTCAGGGAAACTATCATTTAAGTTATCTGAAATTTGATCATACAATTTAATTGCAATCTCTTTATTCCATTCAACTTCACCTTTTTCAACTTGTTCCTTAATAACGGGCCAAGCACTAAAGTAAGCAGAGTCTGTGTCACCATATACAATAGCATCTCCAACATGATCATACTCGCCTGTTATTGCTTCATTAACAAATGCATCCATGTGCTTTGCAATAGCTCTACCACATAGTGTAGTTGATTGTCCAATACGTTTATCAAAGAACCTACAACCTGGATTAAGAATAGCACCATACAAACTGTTCAAGTTAATCTTCTTAACTAACTGTCGCTTGTCATAGAATGCTTTTTCTTTATCGTCTTTAGCATTTTTCATTTGTGCTTGTATCTGTTGTCTTTCAGCATACCAACGTTCTAGTAGTCCTGGAACAATACCTTTTACATCACTGTTAAATATTGTACCGTTAGCACTTAGTATCCAAGGGTTACCACTTAGGAAAACCATCTTGTGTATCTCTGCACCTGTTAGTATATTTTCAGTACCATCTTCCCATTCAACTACAATTTCAGTTGCTTTGTCTTGAGCCATAACCATTTGATATTCTTTACTACCAAACTCGCCTTCCCATGCTTCTGCAAATGACTTCTTATCTGCCATACGTTCTTTTAGTACAGATTCAGTGTAGTCTTGTCTTAGTTGTCCTACAATAGTTTCATTACCCATATTCAATGCTCTAATGGCACTTGGATACAAACTGTTAATATCAATAGCACCAATCCAATCATGCATACCTTTTTTAGGATATGCAACATAGGCACCTGCCGCTTGTGTGTTACCCAGTTCATCTCTGCTTTTACGACTTGGAACAACTAAGCCACGTTCATGTGCTTCGTTAATAATTGCTTGTTCTGTAACTGCCACTGCACCCATTGTTGTTTGTAGTAACACAGTATTAGCATGTCCAAGTTCGTTTGCAAGATCAAGAAACTTTAACTTCTTATCTAGTTTGTCAAGTAGTGCAACATCTTGTCTACTATAGTCTAAAAACTTTTCAAAGTCATTGTTGTACAGTTGATCAAGTGTTCCTTCATATTGTACTTTACGTTCATCTAATTCATATTCACCAATAGCATCTAAACTATATGAATGCATTTCGTGATATGTATACTTTCTATAAAGTTGCATGTAATCCATATGCACTCTACCAATAGTATCAAACGTAACGTTCTCTGCACCGAAACGTTCAAATGTACGTTTCTTTGGATACTGATTCCATAAACAAAAACGTCTTGTATCATCTTTGCTTAGTACACGTTTTACTCTGTTAACCATGTAAGGTATATCATAACCTTCACTGTTCCAACCACTTAATATATCTGCATCATCAATAATGTCTAAGAATGCATCAAGCATTTCTGCTTCAGTGTTACATAGTATTGTATTTTCAAATTTGTTTACAATAGCAGTTGCATCTTCTTGTGTCATACCTTTTGGCTTGATACAAAGTGTAATCATTTGCTCCATCCACTGTAAGTATACACTAATAGCAGTAATTGGATTAAATGGATCTTCAGGTGGTGAAAATCCTCTTTCCTTGTCAAAGTCTGTCTCAATATCAAAAAATGCAGTATTAAGTGTAGGTGCATTTTGTCCGAGATAGTTTTCTTCTAAACAACGAAATACAGGATTGATATCACTCTCGTAATGTCTAACAGTATTGTTTAATTTTAATTCTTTGCGGAAGTCTCGCATTGTACGACATTGTATCCTGCTAACAGGGTTGCCATAAATGCTTCTGTGTTTGCCTTTCAAGTCATCATAATAAAATACATACTTGGCGGCAAAGTCTTTGTATTCACGTTCACCTTTTGTGTTTCGTTCTACAACGTAAATACGATCTTTGTCTCTGTCGAATAGTGCATCAACGTACATTTGTTCTCCTTGTTGTTATGGCCAACTGTGCCGTGTGTCATGCCGTTAAGGTGGCGAACCTGTATTATCTTTTTATAATAACACATGTATTTGTAAAAGTAAAGAGTTTATTTTGAAACTTCTTCCCAATGTGCTAACTGTAGTCTTTCTTTAAGAGCATCACTTTCACTTTGCAGTTCTACAATTCTATGAAACTGATAAGACTTTAAACTTTGTGCTTTTATCCATTCCATGTGTTGTTCTGCTTGTGCAAGAGTATCGAACTGTTTTATTATAACAGGATCTTCTATCTTTGGCTCATACTCGATGCCGTACATTTAACTAACCTGTATTGCAATATAAATGCATAAGGCTAGTATTACTAACTTGCCCCAGTCTAAGTCAAAGTCAGTACCTTCACCAAATCTTTTCTTAAATTCACTTACTTTCATTACGCCTTCTCCTCCATTTATGTAATCCATATAAACTAATAGCCAACCAAAACACTTCTAAAGTTATGTTGGCAATAATAGGCTTATAATACAAATTAACAAATAACAGTATTGCTACTCCACAGTTGTTAAAACTATACCAAAAACCTTTAGCATCAATTTTATCTGCTTGTAATAATAAGTAGGTTACTACTAATAATAAAACACCCATATTACCAACGATATCACTCCAATGCAATGTATAATAATCTACCATATCCTTGACGCTACTCCAATTCCAATAATGTTGACAACTACAAAATATATGGTAATCATCATTACCCAAGCGGCTCCACGTCTATAACTTGCATATGCCTGCGTGATACTTCCTATTAAGAAACCTGGGTAAATTAACATCATATCAGGGTTGTCTGCTTGTAGTGCCAGTATCATACTAGCATGAACTGTAAATATAAAACTTACTAGTTCAAACCAAAATGCAACTTTGTCACTAGTATAACTCTTGACCCAAAATTGTTTTACGTTAACGATCAATTACTGTTTTCCAGTTGTTGTTAAGATGTTTTCTAGTACTGAGTAATCATCAGTTGCTTCAGCAAAGTTTCCTTTGTGTGCTACACGGATTGCTTTCTTAAGTACTGCTGGCTTGATTTGCATTTCTTCTGCAACGGCCTTGATAGTATCACTGAGTCCTGCACTGAGGTCTTCTACCTCTTGCATTACTGTCATACCTTCATTAATAATTGTGATTAGTTTTGCTTTTTCTTCACTACTGAAGACTTTGTCTGCACTCATCGATTGTTCCTTCGTTCAACTATAATATAACTGTATTATATGTTACTATGAAGGGTTTGTCAACCTAAACTTTTGCTTTTGTTAAACTTAATTGTGCAAATACTTCTGATGGTCTTGCACTACTTGGTACTAGACTTATACTAAAACCTGAAAAATGTCCTGCTTCTGCCATTTTAACAAACTCGTCACCTGTGTTAACCATTACATATTTTAACATAGGAAAGTTAATACTAAGTAATCCATCCCATCCATAATTTGCTTTGTAACTGTCAAAGTTTGCTTTGCCATACATTCTTTCTGCTACAACAGGATCGTCTTGCATCATTGCTTGAACAAATGCAGCCGGGTCTTTGTGTACTTGACCAAACCATTTTGTAAGCATGTCTTGTCTTTGCTTTTTCTTTTCTGGATCGTTTAATGGTAAATCTAGTGCAATGTATGCCACTGCTCTTTTTAATCCAAGACCTTTACTGCCTTGTTCAAAGTGTTGTGCTATACTTGGAAGAGCACTCCAGTATTCTTTTGCCACCATGTTAGTAGGACCACCTTCTCCAAGACGTCCACCACCTGATGTTGTTTCTGCTTTAACTTCAATACCTGTGCCGTTAACTTCAATATCACCACCATCGCTTTTTAATCTAATTTTATTAGATAGCATAGCAAGTGCATATTCGCCTGGGCCTTTTTGTTTCTTACCTGCTCCAAGCATTGCCATTGCTTGAAATATCTTTGAAGTTGTTTCGTCACCACCAAAGAAATCTCTAACACTTCCTACACCTGGTGTAGTTAACTTTGAAGTTTCAACTACGTTACCTTTAGATAACCTGTCTAAAAATCCATTTAAACTTTTGTAATCAACGCCTGCATGAAATATAATTTGTGTTAGTGTTTTTAATAACGGCTCAATACTAAAAGTATCGTCTTCTGTTGGAGGTCCAAATGCCTGTGCAACTTTACCTGATATGTCTTTATCATGTAATGTTCTATAGATTCTATCTAGTAATACTAGATCATCATCATTGTCTGCTTCAAGGCCACTAACCTTAGAAATGATGGCTTTTTTCATTCCATCATCTTCAAATAAAAATTCTTTTGCTCTCATCAGACTTCCTTAACTTCTATACAAACTATTTATCACTAAACTTTGAGATCCTGTCTTGATGTCTACCGCCCTCAAAGTCTGTAATTAAAAACTTTTTAAATATTTCTACTGCAAGAGTGTGATCAGTAATACGCCCACCCATACATAGTACATTGCAGTTTCCGTGTGAACGTGCAAGTTCTCCCATGTTTATATCAGTACACAATGCCGCTCTTATGTTTCTATGTTTGTTGGCACACATTGCCATACCCTGCCCTGTACCACAAAGTAACACACCAAAATCATATCCGTTGTGTTGTAAATAATGTACAACTTTGTCTGCATAGTCAGGATAATCTACACTGTTTTCATCTGTGCATCCTAAGTCTACATAAGCATGTTCTGTAGTAACAAGATATTCTTTAATACGTTGTTTTAATTCGTAACCGCCATGGTCACTTGCTATTACTATTCTCAACTGAACCATCCTACAAAACTGTATCTGTTTGTTGGTGCTATATAACTTATAGGACTTACAAAATGTTTGTTTGTATTAGGTTTACTCACGTCAAGTAGTACTAGTCTATTTGCTAATGGCATTATTGTTGTAGTTACACGATTTTGCTCATTTAGTAAACATAGTTCTCCGCCATATTCTTTCTTCCAGTTTTTACTAAAGTAAAACAAATATGCTATTTTTCTTTTTGGATCATAATGCGGTGTAATCCAATTATCATATTTGTAATAACTAAATGTTGGATAGAATGTTTTTAAGTTTTCAAACCCACTAATATTTTGTACCCAGTCACGGAATGAAGCACCCTCAAGTGTTGTATAAGCGATGCCTGTTGCAAACTCATGTGTATGTGCGTTGGGTATAGTAGTCTTTTCATCTATGCCATGTACTCTATGAAAGTAACTAAAGTCTCCTGGCTTTGTACCGTATACAACTTTTTGTTCTAGCCTTTTGCCATTAGCAGGTTGCATAGCAGGAACAGTTTCATGCCAGTCATTAATACCGCCTCTGAAGTCATAGTTTAGTTCAGGAACTGTTTTTTGTATTTCATCTAAGTACTCGTCTTGTAGAATACCATCTATTGCTAACCAGCCATTATCATTCCATTGATCTTTATACGACTGTTGCACACTTTCATCAAATATACCTAAGTTAAACATCTTTTTCCCATTCGTTGCCGTATTGCTTTAGCCATAATGCGTAACCCCCGTCCCAAATAGTTTTGCCAGTAAAGCCACACTCTAATTTATATATCTGTGTACCATCACCATCATATTCCCAAGGTCTATCTGTTGGATCTAGTGCTAGTATACCTTCTTGAAAGTCTTCCCACTTCATGGTTCAATTATCTCCACAACTAAATCGTTTACACCTTTAATAAGGCGGTGATATGTTTCTTTGGGTATAAAGTGCGTATCGCCCATTACTAAGTCTTTAGGTAGTTCGTTGTCCATTTGTAACTGCCAGCCGTCACTGCTCATAATAATGATATGCCTATCGTTATGATCTCTATGCCATACTAAGTCATCTTCCCAAATTGTTTCTGGAAAGGTTCTAAGTCTTCTATTGTCTGAAAGTTTTTGTTCTACAAATGGATGTAGATTACCACCAAGTTCCGCCACCACTTAACCCCAAGCTCTTTGCATAGCGAGGTAAACGGCAAGCCCAGTAACCGGCTTTTGTTTTATCTTTTTTATTTTCACAATCATGTCTAGCGGCAAAACTAGCTCTTGCTTTTGGATCTTTAAGTTTAACGGCAAGATTGCCTCCACCATCTTTAGCACCAAAACTAACTTTAACTACGTTTCCTTTTTTGTTCTTTGTATAAACATAAAACTTTTTGGATCCGCCACGTTTTGGTTTGCTTAATTCTACTTTTTTACCTTGATACTCTGCTTCTGCAATGTTATGATTTTCTTCACTAATGATCATATCTAAAGGAACACTACCAACTCCTACAACCTTTACCCATTCGCCTAACTGGGTATCGCGAAGTATTTCTTCATCAAACCAATCAAGGTCAGTTAAACTACCTTCATTGTATTGTTCTCTTGCTTGTTTAAAAAGGTCAAAGTAAGCATCACTACCAAAGCGATAAACACTTTCATGTAGAGGAATGCTATTTTTTGTGTGGTATTGAATACCTTCGTTTATAGATAATAGTTCATTGTATTTCATATTATTATTTATGCATAATTTGTAAACAGGCTTAAACCTAATTTCTTATACATTCCGCTATCTAAGAAGTTACTAGCACAGTGCAATCTAACACAATCAAATACAATAACATCTCCGGGTACCCAATCGCAACTACGTTCAACACTAAAGCCTTCGCTCCACTGTGGATAATCATCTTTAAACATAGTGCTTATATCTGGTGTACGGTTATCTTCATGTAGTCCATGTATGCCTGAGTATTCGTACAATGGCCAATTATAAAAACTTTCAATGTCTGTACTACCTTTAAAACATTTAACAGGTGCATGAAAAAACATTTGATCAAATATATGAAATTGTGCATCATTATCGTTTATAACTGCATCTTCATGATAAAAACGTTGTAATGGAATAACAAGACACTTAGCAGGCATAATATCATGTCTGTAGTCTACGTCATTGTGTATTACATAAGGTTTATTAGTTTCAAAGAAGTTACCACCCCAGACATTTAAGTTTAATCCTAGTTGTGTTGTTACTTTGTTGAATATGTTTATAAAGGAAGGATCATGTTTAAAATTACTAGCAATAAGTGTAGTAGGGCCAGTATTCTTATGATCACGTTGTGTGTTGTTATGGTATAGTTTAAGTAGTGTATCTCTGTCTGTGCGAGATAAGAATTGTTTTAACACAATGGTATCTGAAACCTTGCTGAGTATTTCATCAACTTGTTCTTGTGGACGTTTAACTAATTTGCCGTCTGTAGGACGACCAACATTTCTTGTCATTTGTTTACTTTTTGTTAGAAAGTTCTACTGGTGAGCAGTTAGAACAACTGCAATGTTTACAGATCTCTATTGATCTAGGAGAAGCGGGTTGTTCACAGGCATAATCTTTTACTTCTTTCCACAGTGGTCCACCACAATGTGATTCGTGTCCACAAATACGGCAACTAGTTGATGTGTATCCTGTTATGTCAGTAGCAAAGGTTTTACTCATAGTAAGTTCCTTGTATGCTTTTTATTTCTAACATGTTAAAGTTAGGATCTTCTACAAAGAATGTTTCTTGTTGTGTATCTTTGCCTTCAAATCTTATATAAGGATTATCGTAAAATCCAATATTTTCTTCTACATGCTTCTTTACTTGTATATATGTCTCCCAAGGTAAGTGTACACCAAAATGTGGAACACATACTGCACCCATATCAACATCATGTCTACTTCTTGTAGATGACTTTGTTTCTCTTGGAGGAGTTTGATGTAGTGTAAGCTCATTGCCCCAAAAGTCAATGTCTTGCCATTTACCTTCTTCGTTTGGACCTAGCTCACAACCTAATACGTTTGTGTAAAACGGTAATGTTGTTTTTAAATTTCCGCCTTCAATCGCTAAATGAAAACAATTTGACATAGTTAGCCTTTTGCGGCGTGCATAGCAGCCATATGCTGTTTATACTTTTTAGAACCTTTTGGGTGCTTACTATAACCTTCATCAGCATGTTGCTTTGACATTGCAGCCTTAACTGCGTCAACAGTCATGTTTAATTCTTTAGCAATCTCTTCTACACTTTTTCCGTCTTGTTGTAACTTGTACATATACGGAATTGCTTCGTTCATATCGTCTTCTTCTAAGTCAGCATCTTCATATGTAGGAACAATTGACATTGATCTACGCAGTACACCAGAAAATTTAGTATTAAGGTCAAACATTGTTTGTAACTGATCAGTTAAATCGCCACTGTCTTTGTTCATTTCTGCTAATTGAATAATCATATTTTCAAGCATACGACGGTGTTCGCTAATCGCTCTAAGTTGTTTTATCATACGTCTTGCATTTACTTTTTCGTAATCAGCAGTATCATCTTCAGGTAAGTTTTTGGCGTCAGTTGCTTCTAATTCATCATGTGCAAAAGTTTCTTCTGAGCCGTCTGCAAACTTAACAGTACACTTGTCGCCTTCAACTTTAATGCACTTACCCGGTGCTTGACCTGGACCTTCTTCTTTTGGAATTACTGTGTCACCTACTTCAAATCTTTCTAAGTCGTCAGTCGCTTCTTCTACAGTTGGAGTGGTAATAGCGATTGGCACTTCAGCAGTCATTCCAAGTATATTCTCTTGAATCTCTTCTGCTTCTTTTAGTGCTTTCCGTAAGCCTTCTTTGATGCTTTTTGTTTTTTTGTTTTTTGCTGTTTCAACTTGAATTTTATGATTTTTTCTACGTTCAGCAGTATCTCTTTTTTCAATTTCGTTTAACTTTGCAACGAGATCAGTAAAGGACATATTAGCAACATTATCAGACATTAGATTATTCTCCGTTTGTATTAGTGGTAGTAGTTTCTTCGACGTCAGCCTGTACTTCAACATCAGGCATTCCTGCTTGAGAGTTTGCGTCCAACATCTTGTATTCTAAATGATGTGCAACACTGGATAGGTAGTCACTTGCTTTAGTGATCTTGGCCTGTACCCAACCTTCAAGTCCTTGTTCTTCAGAGACACCAGCAAGTAGTTTATGCAACTCTATTGCATACTTTGCCGTTTTGTATAAGTCGGAACGTGCCATTTGCACTTCATGATCAACTTCCATATGTCTAGCATCCATGCTAATATCTTCTTTTATAATTTGTTTTGCTCTCATGATAACTCCAAACTTATCTTCATTACAGTGTATTTAGTCTTTTTAAATAAAAAGTTTATTTTAATATTTTATATAATTGCCTTGTAAATGCAAAGTGTGTTTTTTCTCCAGGATGCACGTTATCTAGTGCATAATCATTTAATTCTCTACATATATCTTCAATATACAAAGGTTCAATTACTGCTTTATTCCATTTAGGTGTGTCGGCATAGTACTTATTATTAGGTATTAAGTTAATATGTTTAATATCTATATTATTATAAAAGTCATTTAACTGATTTAATCTTAAATAAAAATCATTAAGTGTATCAATGTTACTGTGAAATTGTGCATAATATGTTTTACTAGCATTACTATCATTCCATGGTGCTAGTTCTGTTTCTGTGCCATTATCATTATAAACAATATGCCTATCTGGATAAGTCCATTGTATAATTACTATATCTTTAGGATTATAGTCAAAGTTAATTGCTTTAGTCCATATTTCTTTATTACTAGCACCAGGTCTACTTGTGTTAATACAATCACGGTTAAGTTTACGAGCAACACCATTAGCAAATGATAATTCACTAGCCACAGGACCTGCTTCATTGTTTTCTTCTTTAAAACAATCTGCTAACCCGTGTCCGTATGCTAAACTGCAACCATGTGTTATTAATCTTGCCGACATATATTTAGATACTCTTGTGCTAAATCTTCATGAAACTGTGTATCGCCGTGTTCTCCGTCGATTGCTTTATTGCTATTTACATAAATTGAATTCATATCAAATAATATTTTAGTATTTTGCCAACTAGGAGTTGGACTTAGTGTTCTAATATCTGTACTAAAGTTGTACATGTTAGGTACTAGCATGTTAGCATGATGTATGTATGTGTTTGCTAATATTGCCTTATCATATGTATCATGTGTTAATGCTAAAAACCTTTTAACATAGTCTTGGTCGTGCCAAGTTGCTAATTGCTCAACTACACCATCTTGTCTTATTATACAATCTCTGTTAGGGTAAGTCCATTGTACTACTATTAAGTCGTCAGGTTCAAAATTAAAGTTAATAATACGATGCCATATTTCTCTATTACTGCTTCCCCATTTACTTGCATTAATACATTTACGATTTAAGAAATTTGCCATTAGTTGTGGCCATGCTAATTTACTAGGAGGAAGATCTCCAGGGCCTCCTATGTCTAACCAACAATCTTCTAAGCCTACTCCGTAAGTATGGCTACAACCAAACGCAACTAATCGCATGACTCAAATGCCTCTTGTATATAATGATTAACACTCAATCTATGTATTCCTTTAGGATAATAATTAGGAATAGTTTTATTTTTTACTTTTTGTATTTTATCTAACATATAATTAGCAAATTGTTTATGACACTTTGGACCTGGGTGTATATTATCTGTTCCTCTGTCACCGGTTTCATATATTGGTTGTAAGTTTCCTAATAACGGAATAGTTTGCCATCGAGGATAAGGTATAAGTGATACTTCGTCGCAGGCAAAATTATAAATGTTTTTTATCAATGTATTTGCATGTTGAATATAAGTATGACTTTCTATAATTCTATCAAAGTCATCATATGTTTCAACCATATATCTTGCTACTGTTTTATTCTTGTGCCAGTCACCAAGTTGCTCTACGTTGTCATTAGTAATAATACAATCTCTATTTGGAAAAGTCCATAGTACAACTACAACATCGTCCGGTTCATAGTTGTAGTTAATTATATTCCACCATAGTTCTCGGTTACTACTTCCACTTTTACCTAAGTTAATGCATTTAACATCTAATAACTCAGATAGTTGTGTTGGCCAGTTCGTATCACATGCTTCGCCTACGGTATTGCTACAACCAAACGCAACTAATCTCATTTAGTAACATCTAATGCTGATATAATATTACTGAAGTTTACTAACTCAGGATCGTTAATGTATTTTAGATTTATAATTGTTACTGCTCCAACTACTTTTGCACCTGTTTGTTCTATTAGTCTTTGTGTTGCTAATAAACTACCACCTGTAGCAATTAAGTCGTCTGCAATCATTACTCTACTTGTATGCCCTAGTATACCTTCTTGTAATACAACTGTATCTTCACTGTATTCTGTACCATAACTTTCTTCAAGTAAACTACCAGGGTACTTTGCACCCTTTTTACGAATCATTACAAATGGAACACCAATGCAACTAGCAATTACACTGCCTACAACAAAGCCTCTGCTTTCAATACCAGCAATGTGTGTTATTTCACCGTTTCTATTATATAAATTTTGTAGTTCTACACTTAGTTCAGCGGCAACTTGATTCCATGCCGTTTGTGCAAATAAACTATTAATGTCATAAAAGTTTACTCCTGGCTCTGGGTAATCAGGGATAGTTCGTATATAATCTTTAATATCAATCATTTGCTTCTCCAATGGTTATATATAATATATAACACTTTGGACTAGAAGTCAACTATTTTGTTGAATAAATGTTTTTAACTTTTTTAGGATAGCCGGGTTGCTTTGGCTTTTTCTTGCCTTTTAGATAACCCTTAGGATCTACTGCACGGCGTATTGCTTTTTCTTTTCCAAATAATGGAAAGGCAACGTGTGCAATATCTGTACTTGCTGTTGCATCTGCACTAGCATCTTCTTTTTTAATTGGTAGTTCAGGGTCGTATGCTTTCCATTCATCATATGTCAAATACATATCTGTATCTGGATCATAATACTTGCCTTCGTTATTATCGTAATAAACAACTTTACCTGAACGTGTCATAATAGGACCTTCTAGTCCATCACGTGCTTGGTACTTGTCTCTGTCAATTGGCGGAAGGATTGCGTATCCTTCATGTATAATATCATTTATTTTCATAACGTTGTATTTACCTTAGTAGTGTTGTGTCATGCTCATTACTTTTAGCACATTTTCCCATGTTTTTGGAATATTCATTACCAAGTGTATACTATCATGTCCCCAACATGCAGTCCTGTGTACTTTTCGTGTATCTACATAATAACTTCTACCGGGTTGTATATCTCTACGTCTGTAATCGTGTTCCCATTCAAATGTACTGTGGTCTGTGTTTTCACTACAAAATGCAACAATTCTAAAACAGTCTCTACTTAGTACAGGATGATCTCTGTGTGGTGGAAACCAGCCGCCTTTGTTTAGTTTAACTAACATAGTTCTACCTAGTACGTCAAACGTGTTTAACAACGGATGTAAACTTGGCATTGCATTGTACAATTCAGTAGGCACATTAATTTCACTTTCTAGTAACTTACGTCCTACACGTTTACGGATTTCAGGCATACTTAAACTATCTCCGACAGTATCGCCTTCCATGCCTATTAACATCAAGCCTTCTCTATCGTTAGTAACACCTTCTGTTCTTAAGTACGGAACCCACTTGTCGTCCCATGCTTTAATTTCACGTTTAAAGTCCTGTACATTTATTAAATGACTAAGTGGAACAAAGTCTCCTAGTGCCTGTAATTGTAACTCGCACATTACATCATTAATATCGGGCATCGGTACATCAATGCCTACACCTTTAACATAGTTAATTTGACCGTTAGGTGCAATCCAGTCAATCTTATGCCCTGAAGGGGCAAATTCTTCATCTTTGTATGCCATGTATGTCCTTTATTTTTTTGTTACGCCGAAATTGTTAGCCCAATTAACTTGTTTAATAAGTTGGTTGCCTCTATCACGTTCGGCTTTTTTGGTGGATTTTTTCATCTTGTTTGCTTTAGCTCGCAAACGTTTTAGATCTGTTTTACTTAGTTTGTCGCCAGCACCTTTACCTAAGTATTGTGCGGCTTTACGTTTTAAACTACCAGGTCGGCTGCCTGCTTTGGCTTTGCCGGTAAAGTCTTCCAAGAGTTCGTCAAGTTGATGATGTATCCATTTGAGCTTAATAGGGTCTGCCATTGTGTTGTCTCCTGTGAAGTTCTAGTCATTAAGTAATTCCTAGATTAAAAAGTGTATTAGGTGTCTGAGCCTTTGACTTTTTCTTCTTACCATATTCATACATTGACTTGTATGTAGTCAAAGGAAATTCATTTGTTAGTTTAAGTAATTGTTTCATTGGTAAACTAACTCTGATTATGTTTACATCTTGTCTTATGTTTGTTGAGGCCAACCATCTGTGGTGTCCATCAATAATATAATTGTCGCTACTTGCTATAATTGGCTTTTTTAGTTTACCTTTGTTAATAGCATTAATCATTCCAAAGTCACTAAACTCACCTTGTATTGCTTTTAGTGTTTTAGGGTTTATTGTTTCTTTTTTAAGAGTAGCACCTGCATCTTGTAAATATTTAAAAAACTGTGGATAGTCTTTTTCTGCTACTTGTGGCATTTTGTCACGAGTAATACCTAATGTATCTTCTGGTTTAGGCTTAACTATTTTAAATTCTTCTAATCTCATTTTTTTACTGTGTTGCTAACGTTCTTAGCCTTGCCTTTACGATTCTTACTTGGATCATCTCTACGTTTTTTGTTTACTGCGGCTGCTATTGCTTTTTTGCCACCTTTGGCTCTTAAACTTGCGGCTCTGCTTTTGCTCAAGCACTTGGGTTTACCTTCTCCAGGCTTACGATCACCGCATTTACCTATGCGTTCACCTTTGGTGTTGTAACGATCCCAACCGCCGCCTCCGGCTCCGCCCTTCTTGCCTTTACCAAACCAGGCTTTAAGATCTTCTTCAATACCTTCTGCATAGTAAGGATTTTCTGGATCTGCATCTCCAGACTCATCGGGCCACCAATCTAATTTATAGTGTTCACCATCTGCAAACATACCCTTCATTCCGAGTATACGAGCTTCGTATTCTTCTTTAACTGGTTTTACTCTACCTGCTACTACATCCATTACAAAATTTAGTGTAGTTGCGTTTGCAGTTAAACTTCCACAACGTGCGCCTACTTCATTCTTTAAATGATCAATTAGTATACTACCACTACACTTTGCTAGTTCGTCACTTAGTTCTTCTGGTACTTCTAAGTCAACATAACAGTATACAAAGTCATAATGCGGTGCTGGTGATCCATGTAAGATATATTCATCTCTACATACCACACGTTTAAATCCATCGATGTAGTGCCAAACAGTTTGCTCGTTAGTTATTTCATCTGGAGCACCAAATGTTTTTTCCAACTGCTTACTATAATCTACAGGTTGTGGATGATCCCAATTATCATAACCTATGTCTTGTTTTGCTTCCTTGAATTCAAAGAATCTCATTTGCTTTTACTTTTTCCCCAGTTGGCTGCACCAACTTTGCGACACTTAGTTAAGGCGCCACTTGCATATGCACTTGGCCATACTTTATAACGGCTTTTAACTTTATGATAACAAGCATCTTTTTCGCCTGCTTTTTCATCAAATTGCTCTTCTGTTATTTCTTGATGTACTTCGTTTATTTTCATCCTTCAGATCCTTTACTTAAAGATGCCATTGCTAGTTTTTTATAACTATCATGATATTCAATACGTTGTTCTAAACCTCGCATGCCGGGATTAATTGGCTTTGTAACTTCTTTAGTATTAGTAAAATCGTTTACTTTAGGTGCAACTCTTTTACTCCAGTACCACAATGCAATTTTGGCTGCTATTAATGGTTCTGCTGCCTTCTCAGGACTGTTAACTAAGTCTATTCCAATGGCCTTTCCAGCAACTGTATAGTTGTACTTACCTGTTATTTGAATGTACCCTCTGCCCTTATACTTTGCACCATCACCACGTTTAGTGTTGCCTAATGCTCGTGCTTTTTTTGGAGCATAACGAGGATCATACTTTCTAAAATCTAAACTACCACCGTACTCTGTAAGTGTTCTGAACTGATTACTTTCATGAGCACACTGAGCCATAAATGCCGCTAACTCATCTGACTCTAGTCCTGCCTTTTTAGCAACTACTAACAATACTCTCTCAAGTTTTTTATTTGTAATAGGTACAATTTCAGCCTTAGGCTTTGGAATTGGTGCTTTGTCTACAAAATTAGTTGGTATCTTTTTAACTGTCTTTGGTTTTACAGTAAAGTCAGGAATTTTAATCTTCTCACCTACTTGTAATTCGGTAGTATGGTTGTATCCATTCAACTTGTATAAAACTTTTGGATCAATTTTTAATTCTCTTGCAAGTGAGTATATAGTATCACCTGGTTGTACTTCTGTTTGTTGTACTACAACTATTTCTTTAGCAACTTCAGGCTTAGAAATATCTTTAGTAAAGAAAGAACCTGCGCCAAAGGCCGCAAGTGCTATTCCAGTACCAACAACAAGATTGCTGAAAAATCCTTCAGTCAATTCTTCGCTAATGCTTTCATCTAATTGTCCTTTCAACTTGATTCGAAGTTTCCTTACTGCAGGATCCTCCTCTTCGAGTGTATGGCCACCTTCCATGATTGCTAATTGAACTGGTGTGTACTTTGTGTATCCACTTAATTGAGGGATTGTTGGTTTAAGTATATCTTCGTGTACTCTTGCTTTTGCTTTTTCAAACATTTCTTCAAGTGTCTCTACTTGTGTTAAATGCTTTTGCTTGTGTTTACCTTTAAAAAACTTCTTAACGTTTGCATACTCGCTGCCAACAGGGCTATCTTTTGTTGCATTTTGTTTTGTTACAATGCCAACACCTGCTGATTCAATTAATCTCGGCATAATTATTTCTGGCATTTTAATATGACTAGTGTCGCTGCCGTATGGAACGATACTGTCCCTGTATGCTTCTGCATGTGTTTGTTTTTCTTCGGCATCATTAGTTCTATAAAACTTATTTGCAATAGCCATATCACCTACTATACTATTAGGTGGTATTTTTACTATTGCTGGTTTATAAAATGTAATTTTCTTAAAATCTTTATTTGTTAAACTGTAGAATGTGCTTTCCCAAGCATCAGGATGTAGTGCAAATACTCCAGCACGATCTGGAACCATATCTGCAAGTTCATCTGTACCGTCATGATATTTAGGTAACTTTCCTAAGTGTACTGCCATACCTTTTTTAATTTGAGGTTGCTTTAGATAATATGATAGTCTACCACGTTGTGTGTTTACGTCAATATCTTCGTATACACTTTCTGATAACTCACTAGCATCTACTAACCAAACTTTCGCTATACCTTGTGTGCTAATAAGTCCTATTAGTCTAGTGTTACCTGCTACTAAGTCTAAACTTCCATCTGGTTGTTTTACTACTATTGGCATTTCGACTGTGCCACTATCCATTGCTTTTTGTAGTCTTGCAACTTTGTCTGGCTCTAAGTCATCTAAACTTTCGCTTCCGTCAGCACCAGTATTACCTATTTTCTTTACAGCATTTTTATCAACTGTAATAACTTTACCTTTACTTGCAAGTTGTTCCCAACCTGCTTGTCCTAGTTTATCAAAGTATGAGTAACGATTTGCTTCTTCCCATTCTACATCAAATTGTGGCTTGACATAGTTTACATTGACATCTTCCATTACTTCTAAGTCTTGATCTTTTGCAAACTTAGCCGCGGCTGGTCGCATAAGAACGAAACTTATACCTCCATCTTCTTCACGTGATGTTGCAACCCAACCAATTTTACTTGCCCATTGTTTAGCAAACCTGGCATATAACTTATGTCTATTCTTACTATCATCTGCTTGTTTAGATGCATTGAATGTTATCTTTTGTACATCATCTTCATCTACTGATTTCCACCATTCAAGTATACCTGCTTGTACTGTAGCAAATATTCTAAATTCATCACCAGTACCGGTTGCTTTCATTGTAGCACCCATACCTTTTGTGTCT
>Ga0209336_10000293_pt1 | contig 26156 bp, 31 predicted proteins | sample LinPmetageLP32_FD_184042 | JGI IMG/M metagenome (GOLD analysis project Ga0209336, IMG submission 184042) | Marine viral communities from the Pacific Ocean - LP-32 (SPAdes) (version 2) | ecosystem: Environmental > Aquatic > Marine > Oceanic | place: Pacific Ocean | collected 2009-08-23
CGTGGCCAACGTGCAGTGCAAGCGAAACCTGCGAGAAATTGGAGACAGTGGAAAAACGGAAACAGAGACACAAAGCGGAAGGCAAAAAAACGCCAGGACTAATGAAACTTGGCACAACAGTCCAACTGACGGGGTGGCCAACAGCGACGTCAAGAGATTACAAAGACACGGGCAAAAATCTGAGCAACAGCAACACGCGCAAGGACGGCAAATCACGTCTAAACACAGTGCCGAGAGTTGCGACACTGACGGGGTGGCCGACGGCAACAAGAAGCGACGGCACGAAAGCAGTCAATCGAATGAGAGACAACCACCAAAACGGACTGACAGCGTACGCAACATTGACGGGGCCGGCCCGACTAACGGCTACTGGCGAGCTGCAGATTGGATCTGGTGCAGAGATGAAAAGTGGAGGCCAGTTAAACCCGGCCTTGAGCCGTTGGTTGATGGGTCTTCCGCCCGAATGGTGCGATTGCGCGGTTACGGCAACGCCATCGTCGCGCCCCAGGCGCAAGCGTTCATAGAATCTTACCTGGAGACAGAATAATGTTTAATCTACCCATACTTGGCACGGCACAAGTTTCACAAATGTTTAGCATACCCGTTCGCAGACTTACTGCGTTTGCCGATTTGCAGATCGTCGATCACCACGACCAGCGACCCGGCACTGGCACGACCCGACGCTACAGCATAGCCAACCTTATGATGACTAAACTTGCGTGGAACTTGCAAGCGCTTGGCGTAGCTCCAAAAAAGCTATCACGCAAAGCAGAACTTTTAAATCACGGTATTGCCCGATTCCTTAACGAACCCAATCCATCGCGCTACATGTCACTCTGGGTGGATTCAGATGCGGAAATAAAAGTGTCATGGCACACCAGCACCACTTTCACGTATCCAACGTCCATTTTAATTGATTTAAAAATGCTGCACGACGACGTAATGGACGCGCTTAATAAACAATCGGACATCCTATGCCAGATGAAATAATACTGGAGCATGAAATGGTAATTGTGGTTGAGGTCACGGCTGAAGTTTTAGGCGAGAACCGCGATGCCCGTTTTGACGAGCCAGGTGAGTGCCAGTATTCCGGTGATGTAAAAGTAGTGTGGAACAACGAGGACATTACGAATAAGCTCGACAATGAAGACATAGAAAAAATCAGAAACCACATAGACGGAGAAATACAATATAGAGGAGCAACCAATGAACTATAGCCTACCGATGCTGACCGCTACGGAAGTGTCGGAGCGATTCGAGATACCGTTACGCGCCCTAAAGCAATACGCAGAGTTAGGCATTGTTAAACTCGCTAAACCACATCCTGGTATCGGCACACCCAGACGGTTAAGCATCAGAAATATTATACAAGCCTATACCGCGTGGCATCTACAGATCATGGGCCTAAACCAAAAGAAAATCTCAACACTGCAAAAAGACATGATCTACCAAATCAATCGATTTCTTGATAACGTGGAGACAAATAATAAACACCTGATGCTATGGCCGTCCTACACAGACTTCGGCCCTCAAATAGACGTTGGTCGCAGCGATACACCACGGCCACTTTTCATCGGGTCTGTGGCTATAAATCTTCGCACGTTGCACGACACTGTGTTGGAAAAATTAGAATGGAGTGAACAATGATAAGCAGACCCATAATGCAAAAATTGTTTGGCATCCTGAGACGTTTGCATAGACGACAAAACACACTCACCACACCTGACCTAATTGAAGTAAAAAAAGAACTATATGAGGCATTAAAGATGGCATGTGATCGCCACAGAAATTATCAGGATTGGCTCGACAGAGAAATAAATCAAATCAGACAAAACGAAAAAGAGGCAAGAAATGGATAAACGACAATTTCGAGATACGCACAACACGCCCATCACTCCGGCACAACAACGGGTGCTGGATGTCATACGGCGACACTTAGAGGAACACAATCGAACACCGACCATTAGGCAGATATGTGAAGAGTTAGGCTTGAAGTCCACGTTCTCTGTCAGCACCCAAATAAACCGGTTACAGAAGAAGGGTCATTTAGCATATGGGCCAAGAGTCGCATTGTCTGACCGGTATCGAACGGTTGTATTGGAGAAGAGCGAATGAGCAAAATAGAACCTATTGCAATGAATGTAAATGAGGCAGCAGAATATTTGTCTGTCGGGCGCACCAGTTTATACCAATTAAAGAGCCAAAATAAAATTAAATATTTTAAGATCGGAAGTTGTTTACGGTTCAGAAAAGTTGACTTGGAAGAGTTTGTTGAGCAGCAGGTAGCTAAAGCCAACAAGGAAATAAAACGACGCGAATGGCATTGACTGTCAAACATACGTCAAACATAGCACATATTTAAACCAAAACAACCACCTACGAATTGACGTAAGTGGTTGTTTTTTATGGTGAGCCCGGCGCGAATCGAACGCGCGACCAATTGATTAAAAGTCCGTACAGCTATTACTTGCAAGCTATTGACAAAACAGCTACTTACAAACCTGACGCTACTATTATAGTATATTATGCTGTTCGTGCCTGTTCGTGGCTTACATCAGCTATGTGCGTTTTTGAGCTTGACTGTCAAACGTATGTCAAACATATTTAACTAAAGCCCACATACTACCATGCGTTAAATTGGAGGAACTCATGGCAAACCCACAAGTTGGTTCTGTAATGATACAACGACAAACAGGCAGAAAAGTTTATCAAGGATATTATAGAGATAAATTTGGCAAACGTAAAAGTGTTTCTCTTCGCACAACAAACTTAAAAGAGGCCAGAGTTCGTGCTGGTGAATTAAGCAAGCGGATCCTTAATGATGAAGTAGAAAAACATAATGAGGTAAAAAAAAATAGAGGCGTGACCTTTGCCCAAGTGACTGAAGAATACTTTAATGGCGAAACGCAAAACACGAAGAAGTTGCGTAAGCGTCGCCTTAAGGCCGTGAACGAAAAGAGTGCTGCTACGGTAAAAGGTGAGCAGTCATTTGCACGAACCATTTGCGCTGATTTTGGCAACCTACCTGTAGCATCAATCACTGCACTGGACATCACAAAATGGTTGACCAAGATGTCGAAGAAAGGCGTAAGAGGGTTAGACGGTGGATGGACACCCAGCACCCGTAATCGCCATAAATCATTTTTCAGTTGCGTGCTACACCTTGCCGAAGAGAAAAACTACATCGCACGTTGGCCGATGGACGAGGTAGACCATGTAGACGAACTGGTCGATGAAAAGGATTTGCCCACACAAACAAAGTTTGACCAGTTACTGGGGTACCTGCCCCCGTATGTTTCATTAATAATGAGCCTGATGCGATATACCGGAATGAGGGCCGGTGAGCTACATAGCCTCGTATGGCGAGATATAGACTGGACGGACAATGTTATTGTAATCCGACCAAGTAAAGAGAAAGCATCAAGGGGTCGTAAGATACCAATGAATGACTATGTCAGGCCCACACTGGATGGCTTACGCGGTGGCAGTTCATGGGTGAAAGAGAAAAGTGGTCACAAAGTGCCTACCATCTTTTGGCCGTCGGATGAAAACCTGGACGATCTAATCATACCGCCGATCAATATATATAACACACTCAAACGTGCCGTCGATCAACTACTGGAAGATACCAAGCATTTGAAAGGTGAGGATCGGTGGACAATTAAAAAGGTTAATCGTCACATGATGCGACATCTGTTTGCTACCGATGGATCAGATAGAGGAATGCGCGATTCGGTATTAATGGATATAGGTGGGTGGAACTCTATTACTATGTTACGTCGCTATCGCCACGAATCGGCCAAGCGTAATCAGGAAGAAATGCAGTTACTTAATGGCATTGCGAATAAGCCAAAGCCAAAACTAAAAGCTACAAAATCAGCCTAACACAAAGACCGCACCGGGCGTGACAACACCCACACGGATTGCCACAAGTAGTTAAAGCCCGGCACGGCCATTTGTTTTATTTAGCGTGGGCATCTACATAGGCTTGACCCAGCACATAGGCGGCGGCTACCAGTGCTATGGGCCATGTGACCTCTACTGCACCGGTTCCGGCTGCTGCGCCAATGGCAGCGGTTACGCCAAGTTTTCGGCTACCAAGTTTTTCTTTTAAATCATTCAGAAGTTTCATCGTTATCGCTTTCTGCACTGGCATCCTGTTGTAGCTGTTCCAGTGCCGTTATTGCGCCACTTTGACGTTGTATCAGGGCGTTCAGTTCCGTGACTTTTGTTTGCGCCTCCTGGAGCATCTGGAGCGCTTCCTGACGGTTGTTTGTTAGCTCGTCGATTTTGTTTACAACAGCCGATTCGGTCATCTTCCTCTCCGTGGGTTAGTTGAGTTTCTCTATCGTTTTTTTGCCGTCTTTTTACTTGCACGAAACGCCTTTGCCGTGGGCGAACCTTTAGTGCCGGGTTTCCTCATCTTCTCACCCGACCCACCGGCTATCCGTTTCCGCTTGGCGTGGATATTAGCATACAATCCTCGTTTAGCCATAGCTTACCATTTCGTTTTATGCGACCAATACCGAGCCGACATTTTGGATGGTTTACTGTCCTGGGCATTGTGTCGAGCGTAGTAGGATTTCTTACGCGCCTTTTGCTTTGCTGACGTAGGGTTTTTACCTGCACCACTAACCCCTTGTTGCCCAAATCGAATGGTCTTTGTTTGACCGCCTGACTTAGCCACAACCACATGCGACTTGGTTTTGTGGTTAGGCGTTCGCTTGGGTTTGTTGTAAGCGCTGACCCCTGCTCTTGCAAGTTTCGGATCTCGTTTTGCTGGCATTAGCGACCTCGTTTTTTAGGCTTGGCTTTCTTTTTCGCTTTGGCAGCGGCCTTCATACCCTTTGCTGTATATGGAAATTTCTTACCCTTTACATTTGGCATATCAGTCTCCTTTTTGAGATGTGCCTAAATCCAATTTGTCGAGTTGTCGTTCGATGCGTAACGATCCTAATTCGTTGTTTGCAACACTCAATAACGTGCCACCTATGATGGCTCCGGCCTCGTCTGTCTCATACACGTAAAACGTGGTAGTCGTTATTGCTGTCTTGCTAATTCTTGCCGGTCTACGCTCACCGCCTACCTGTATCCAGCATGTTTGGTTCTCGTCGTATTTACTGCCAAAAAACACCGCACATCCGGCCAGTATATTCTCTATTGAGTTTTTCAAAAACAAGAGCGCAAAGCCAACCACAAACAGCCATGAATACTGCTCTACCAGCAGACCGATACCGGACTGTTCACTAAATTTTTGTAGAGCCTCTGCTGCTTCTGTTTCCATCTTTTTTTGCCATCCGCGCTCTTGGACTACGCTTGTCTTTTAGACGCTTTCGGTGCAACAATTTTTCCAGCCAACTCCAAAAGCGGTTCATGCTATTTGTGGCCGGAAGTAGCCTTATACACTTCAGCAAACATCACCGTTGTGAGCCAAACAATGACCCCGTAGACTGCCTCATGGCTCCAGAACTCCATCCATTTTTTATCAGCACCGTTTCGTGCAAATGGAAACCCGATAGTATGCCAAAGTTGGTATAGGATGGTTACGCATATAGCAGCACCGCCCGACCAGGCAGCAGCCTTTTTTGATTCATCTGCGGCTTTTTGCCGACGGCTTAACGTAATGATAGATCGCTTGGCAGATTTGAGTTCGCCCTGCAAATCATCGCGGTCACTTTTGTATTCTTTAGCCACGATGTTTTCGGATGAAACCATTTTACGCAGATGGTCGATCTCTTTCACCGCCTCAACGTAGAGTAGCCGTTGTCGCTCCGCAGACGGTATCTGTTCCGGAGGTGGATATTTATTCGGACTCATCAGCTACCTAATGTGGGCCTTGTAGTTGGAAAATTACTGGTGCTTGGCCAATCTCTCAACTGTGTGCGATAAGTCATATAGGCACTGCGTTGAGGGTGGTCAGATAAAGGCACAATAAAGTCTGTTTGCAATAATTCATTGTTACGCCATTCGCGTTGCCTGGCATTAATCATTCCTTGTGTTTCCTCTACTTCTCCATTCAATTCGTAAGACGCACCCGCAATGTTTTTACACCACTCTTCGTTGGCTATAATATTGTTAGTAGACCCATCGGCATATGTAATTTTGTAGTTTGGCATTTTTTCTACCCCATACTTTCAGGAAAAATAATGACACTGCCTTTTCCACCTCGACCGCTATACCCTTCACCCGTTCCAGAAGTCTTTCCATTTAGACAACTTCCTCCACCGCCTCCTAACGTAGCTGACCCTGCATACAGGTAATCATAAGTTCCTGAGTCATCAGCTAGAGAATTTCCTCCGGCAAAAGCACCTGACGGATGTAGTGTGTTGATCGTAGACGACCTTCTGTAGTCAAAACCTTCATACGTAAAACTTTGAGCGTTGGCAGGAAAGTGGTTTTGTGCTGTTTCTCTGTTTGTGCTACTTATATAGGCACGAGAATCACCATTTGAAATAGTATACAAATCGCTGAATGGACTCATCACAGTGCTATATCCATCGTTACCTGAGTTATATCCGTATCGTAAATCAGTATCACCATATTGGTTACCCCCCTGCGAACCGTGCATCGAGCCACCGTCTCCAACATTCTGAGCGCCATAACTCGCGTGGTAACCAACATTATCACCTGGCCGTCCAGTAGCAAACAATCCAACACTTCCACCTCCACTACATTTCCGTGTAGCACCAGAATTTGCAGATGCACCCCCTGCTATGTTGGCTAAATTTCCTGTAGAACCTGCACTACCTCCAGTTGCACCCGTTGAGCTATCGCTTGTAGCAATCGTACCTGCTGATCCTCCATTAGCTGACATATTTGTTATATCACTACCCTCAAACGTAGTAGTTCCTCCGGCCTGACCTACAACAGCAGTAGTTCCTCCAGTTACATTACCCCCTGCTCCACAAGTCACGGTATAGGTAACGCCCGGATTTAATATTAGTCTGCTAATTGCCGTTGCCCCTGCTCCACCTCCGCTAAATCCTGAGTCACTATTTCCACCTCCGGCACTTCCACTGCCACCTCCTCCAATACAATAAACTATTGCCTGGAATCTTACGCTCGGTGCGAAGGTAAGCGTGTGCATAAAAAGCATATTTGGTAAACCATTAGCACCCCCATCTTGTCCTAAAAACGCCATTCTATATCTCCTTTATAACGATGCCCAACCAATGGTTGAGTCAACATAAACTAATTGCACACCTGCATTTTCAAGCAGTGTGCCGTCTTCAGCAGCACTGTTAATTTTTTCTGAGTTACGTCCTACGGTTATTGTGGCTGCTCCAACATTTTTTATTGTCACTGAATTACCTGCTGACGGGCTACTTGGCAGGGTAATGGTAAATGCGCTACTTGCATGGTTGCCAATTAACTGATCGCCTGATGATGCTGTATAGGTTGTTGTTTTTACAGCCCAAGCGTTGTATGCACCACCACCTGCATCTTGCCACGACATCACACCCGATCCGTTGGTGGTCAAAACTTGATCTGCATCTCCGTCTGAGTTGGGTAGTGTCAACGTTATGTCTGCTGTAGAGGCAGGGCCAATAAGGGTGACTTTATTTGTTCCATTATCTGAGTCCTCAAAAAACTCAAGGAACCCTGCGCTTGTTGCACCATTTTTTAGTTGGATACCTGCGTTAGCTATTGGAGTAGTTAGCGTTGGGGTTGTAAGTGTTTTATTCGTAAATGTCTGTGTAGCTGCAATACCTGCTAAAGTGTCTGTTGAGGCAGGTAAAGTCAGCGTCACATCGCCACTAAATGCGCTATGTGCAGGTGCTTGGATTTGAGCGTAATGTGCATTTGAGCTTTCACAATAAAACTTAATCGTAGACTGTGTTCCACCGTTTTTAATGGCAATATCGCCCTGTGAAATGACCACTCCATTTGACGATCCACCAGCCGCTCCAATAGTTCCGGCTCCAGAAATGTTATTTGAATCGTCTATAATAACGGAGCTTGCCTGTACAGTTGACCCACCTGTTCCATTAGCCCTTGGCACTGCATTATCTGTAGAGCCTACTGAACCTGATATGTCACCACTGGAAGCAGCACCCCATGCCGGAATACCAGAGTCCAGTTTTAATACTTGGCCATTTGAACCAACAGCTAAACGCACAAACGCACCACCTGATGACCTGTAGTAGATGTCTCCGGTAGCGTCAGAACCCACGTTAATCACAGGTGTGGTTAATGTTTTGTTGGTTAAAGTGTCTGTGGTTGCCTTACCGACTAGTGTATCAGCAGAATTTGGTAGCGTCAGTGTTACATCAGCAGTTGAGGCAGGGCCGATAAGCGTAACAGCATTTGACCCATTGTCCGAGTCTTCATAAAACTTTACAAAACCTGCACTCGATGACCCGTTTTTGACATCAATACCAACAGATGCCGTCACAAGCCCTGTTACGCCCAACGTGCTACCTATCGTTGCTTGCCCTGCAATGGCTGTAACCCAAGATGTTGTGGTTGCATGGGGCGTAAGCGTTAGCCCTGTAACATATGATCCGGCAGAGGCTATATCGTTGCCGAATGTAAGGACACCGCCATCGGCTATACCAACCTTCCATTCATCACCAGCATCGTCACCCTGATCAGCTTTCAACACTAACGCAAATGCTGCACCCTCTACCGCAGCGGCAATCTCCAGAGCATCGTTAGTTGTTTCATCATATTGTATAGTGATGTCATCGTTGCTACCCAGAGAAAGTGCCTTATTGTCTGCCAATTTTAACGTGCCGGACAGCGTTAAATTGTTTACCTGGTTCGATGCAGACGTATCGTCAAGGTCACGGCTTGAATCGACAACCAGTGCTTTTGATGCCGTAACCTGCCCGGCTGTTACACCTAAGTTGGACGCATCCAAGCCACCATTTATGGCTGACGAAGTTAGTAAATTGTCGAACTCGTTATTGAGTTGTGCAGCGGTTAAAACCGCGCCTGATGCAAATGTATGTACTCTGGATATGGAACCCATTTTAGTTTACCTATCTTGACGGAGGCAGTGTTGAACCTCCACCTGTCGGTGGCGGCGTTGTTGGATTTTCAAATCTTCCGGCTCGACTAAGCGTAGCCAAGATGTTACGTCGCGTTTCTTCTTCTTGCCCTTGCTCAACAGAACGATTCGTAGCCACGCCACCACGCAGAAGACTTTTCAATGTGGTGATCTCTTGACTGCCTACCGACTGTTCTAAGATTTCTCTCATTGTTCGCACTTCGGTAAGCGTCTTAGCACGATCAGCAGGGGTGATTTTGTCTATGGATTTACCCGTGCGCTCCGCAGACAACTTATTCAGCAAAGGCACGTTACCGGCAGAAAGTATTTCTTCTAATCGACCTACACCTTGAGTAGCAAGATCAACGCCTTTACCCGGCAACGAAGACAACTCTGCTGCACCCGAAGGCGAGTAGAGATAACTTAAAGCCATGCCTCCATACTTTGGACTAAACCCTGCTAAAACAAGCGGAGCAGTAAAAACATTAAACACATTGTAACTAAGTGCTGCTCGACCGATCTGGCTTATTTCTGATTTTACAACCAAACCTTCACCAAATATGGGTCGCATACTAAGGCCAACTATTTTTGGCAGTAAATCCTGACGGCCAGTATCGTCAAGCAATACACGCAGATTTCTCAATGCAATCTCACGATCTGCACCGCCGAATGCGTTCAACATTGCCTTGATAACTGTTTGTGGGTTTTTACTTTGTCGCAAAACAGCAAGCGTTTCCTCACCGCCAAACTTCAGTTGCGGATCTTTCACGCCTAATGTTGCCTCTATGTCATCTAAGCGCGTAACGTAATCTTCATACTCAGCCATAGCTGCTAAATACGGATTAGGCCCGGTTCCACTTACGCCAAGTTGCTTACGTACGTCTTGTGCATCGTATCTTTTAACTATTGCATCATAAACGATACCCCGTAACGTATTCAACTGACTTTGCGCTTGTCCTTCTGACACCTTTTGCAGTTTAGATATTCTTCTTTTTGCTAAATCCAATTCTGCTATACTGGCATTTTCCGGCAGATTAATCACATATTCAAACGCCTCCTTTACCGCAGCAACCCCCTGACCCATTGCCGGTATATCCGTGCCTCCGAAATTGATGTTGTCCGGTTTAAATCCTTTTTCGCCTGGCGTAGCTGGTCGTTCCTTAAAAACCCTACCGCCTACAGGCCCCATTCCTATATCATCTGACACCGTTCCAAACTCAAATACTACACCTTGATCGCGTAAATTTGGATCTTCGATAATGGCTTGCCGTATGGAAGGCATGTTGGTTTTAACTTTGTTCATCTTCAATGCTTGACGGGTATCCAGTGAACCGTCACGCATCTTTTCCGACCATTCATTTACCGCTGCGGTAAGTTCAGAAATAATTTCATCGCCTACCGTAACGTAACGACTGCCTGTATCATACTCGCGGTTTGCCGCTTCAAGCATAATCTTACGTTGCGCCTGGTCATCAATGCGACTTATCCTGACAATCTCATCTATTACATCAGAACCAAGACCTGTTGTGAAACCCATGAACTGAGCAACAAGTCCATCTGCTAATCCTTTTGTTTTAACCGGGCCAACCTGATCCATAGTGCGTTGACCTACCTGTTCTGTTACAAACTCTTCTGCTTTTTTGTTCAAATCTTTTATAGACTCTAAAGCAGACCTTCCACGCTCACGTATTGTTTGACCTTTTCTTCCAAATATGTTTGCAAACCGACCATCAAACCCTTCTTGTGCAAACTCTTTAAAACCAGTTACTGCCTCTTGAAAGTTTTTAAACGTCTGTTGCGCCTGGCTACCTTGATAGGCTTTAGCTATAGGCTTAAGAACAACTTCTTTGCCTACTTGTTTAATGCCTCCAAGTGCAGTTTTACCACCAAGCTGCGCTCCTTTTAACATACCTCTACTAATTGCTGTTGTCGGATCAAAAAGCTGAGATGCCTTTTCAACTTTTTCTGCACCAGACGCGAACCTTTCTGCGCCTTCTCTTACTTGATCTGCACCGCGTTTACCGGCCTGTTTAGCAACTTGTCTTGCCGTTCGTTTAGCTATGTTTGCTCCTAATCCAGTGCCGCCAAACAATGTGCTAATTGCTGCCAATGGCCGATTCTGCAATCCTTCTCCGGTAAAATCTAATGTTCCATCCGGACTGCGAGTAAACCCAACATCAGCAAGCACACCTTCCTTCATTTCTCTTGCGACCTGTTTGCTCTCCGGAAAAATATTTGTTCCGGCCAACCCTTCAACAGCACCAATTCCAGCTTGCACCATTGTCTTTCCGGTTGTATACGGACTACTTAATGCTGTTAAAATATTCTTGCCTTCTTCTACTGCACTTTCCGGAAGATTTTGCGCTGTACCTAACGCAGAGAATCCTTCATCCGGTATAAACGGAGCAAATATTGGAGCGTCCTCTTCCGTGATCGTAATCTTTTGCGTTGGCGCATATCGCTTATGGTATTTTAGACCCAAAGATCGACTATCCACATCACGATACTTTGTAACGCCTTCGCTTTCTGCGGTTTGTTTTAAATATTCACCCAACTGTGTGTATGTCGGAGCTTCAATCTCCACTTGTGCATCCTGATCTCGCGTAGTTGTGACACGATTTTGTTCAGCCATTATTCATCCTCCAGATTTTCCAGCGCCTTCACAATAATTGGAGCATTGGTAACCTTTACCCCTGTATCCTGTTCGATCTGCGAAGGTGTGCCAAAAAGCCTATCGTAGTATCTGTCGAAACTTGCGCGTTCTTCCGGCGGTACAGCCTCAGACAAATAAGCGTTTAGTCTGCCACGCGCTTTACCGGCCAAATCTTTATACAGGGCATCACCCAATCGTTTCATTCTTCTCAATTGAGTATTTGAAAGAACGTGTCCTACGCCTCTGGCACGTTCAAAAAACGCTGCAATTTCTTGCTGAATACCTTGCGCTCGTTCCTGTAAGTTGAGGTCACCTTCTCGTACGGTTGCAGCATCAATCATCTGTTGATAAAAGTTAAAGATGGCAGTACTGTTTGCTGCATTTGGATTATCATCAAAATCTTCAAAAGCGGCAGTGAGTCCTGTATATATCTTTAAAGTTCCTCGTTCATCGGCCAGGAATCCGCTTATCTCCTTATTGGCTTCTGTCACTACATCTCTAAAGTTTTCATACCGATCACCATACACTGCCTTTAACGCTTCATCGGCTTCGTTTTGCAATTTTTGCACATACGCATCGGCTTTTTTGACATAGGCATCAGTTTTGGTCTTATCCAGATTTAATCTCTCTTTTGACAACTCGTATGCTCTGTTTTTATCCTCAACACTTAGCTTAAAGAATTCGTCCTTACGTCTTTGGCCCCACTGTTCTGCTTGTAAATCAGCGTTTTCCCAGATGTTTTTCCAATCCAACGCTTTTTGTGACAACTCAAATTTTGCAAGGTCTAAATCAAAACCTTGTTGATCTAAACCTCTGCGAAAATATCTTTCATACTCTCTTTTTTCCGCTTCACTCATATCCATTGTGGCATCAAATATTGACTTATTTATTTGTTCAGCAGTTAAATTGTTTAAAGCAGCAGTACGGGCAGACATCACCGCATCTCTACGTACCTTCCTTGTCAACTCGTCTTGTTTTAACTGTTGTACATCTCTCTGTTTAAGCGCTTCCATGCCAGTTTCACCAGCTACGGCAAGTCCTTGACCAATACGACCTAACAATCCAATATCAGGCTGTTCTTTACTTACGCCCGGTGTGACTCTTCCACTTGTTAAAGCGTTTATAAAATTCGATTTGCCAGTGGCTTGCCTTACGCGCTCATCTTCTTTACGCTGACCGCGACCCTGACCAATGGCGGCTAATAAACTGCCAATAGAACGTGTTCCGGCCAGTGCCATTTCGGGGTTGTCTCTAACTGCTTTGCCAAGACGAGCCAGCATAGACTGTTGAGGTTGTTCTACCTCTTCTTCATCTGTAAAAGTTGGAACCGCAACTGCTTCTTCATCTCCACGTTTCGCATCAGTTTTAATTAATTTGTTCTCTATAGTGTTTTCCGGAATTTCTATATCTACCGGTTTAACTTCCACCTTGTCGATAGATCCTAAAGGCAATTCTGGAACCTCAGAACGTGGTGGCAATTCATCCGTAACAGGTGACGTAGGCTGACCAGCCGTAGGCGTAACTTGTTTATCCTGTTCCAAGATACGCGCCGTTAATTTGTCGTCAGTTTGGCCCGTAATCGTGTCTTGCAAATCTGCTCCGGCTCCAGCAGCGCGTAATCTGTCTTTGCGGTATTGTATGCGTTCTGCCGGAGTCATCTTAGCCAACTCTTCAGCAGGTATAAATTTAGGCATTTGCATAGTTTGCTCATTTGTCGCAGGTGGCGTAGGTCGCGTAGTTAAATTTTTCACTAAAGGATCATTGACGCTTGCAGTGTCAGCTAAAACGTCAGCAAAAACAGGCTTAAATTGTTCTTGATTTTGAAGGCCACCTTCACTAAGCGTAAGTGCATCCATAAAAGCATCAGTAGGTATATCAGCCACAAGAGTAGTTAAATCTGCTTCTATACCATCTCTTTTAAGTATTGCCGGTATGTTAATTTTGTGGTTAGCAATACCTGTAGAATCACCACTTGTATGCGCTTCTATAAATTGACCAAGCGTAAACCCTTTATCTTTTTTTACGCCATAGTCGTGAAGTGCCGCTTTAACGCCCGACCTGTCATCTCCAAACTCAACAAAACCGCTTGGAGTAGTGCCGGTAACCGTAGATTCGCCAAATGCAAATGCCGGGTTATCAGGCGAATAATATTGTTTAGCCTTACTTTTTGAAAGGCGTATGCCTGTGGGGTTACGTGACCTACTTAAAACATTGCTCATACTGCACCTAACGGTTTTATGCCGAATTTGTCTTGGGCTATTTGTTCAAGCAGTTTGCGCGTCATTGGATCGCTTACTAATGTTTGGCCAATGCCCGGTTGCGATGCCTGTTGTGTTGTTGTAGGCTGGGCTTGCGGATTGAACGCCTGTATCAGCTTGTCTTGTTTGGCCTGTTCTTCTGCTCTTTTACGATCACGTTCAGCCTGTTGATTTGCGTACATACCTTGAGCAAGACTTAACCCTGCCGGTATTGCAAATGGTAAAAACCCTGCCATTTTATTCTCCTTTAACCCTTACGGACTGTATCTTTGTGTAGGTATAATTCTTATATCTTCACCTACGTCAAAATATTCACCAGCAGCAGTATCCACTGGCTGGTTTCCGTCTTTATATTTATCAGCTATCGCCCTGGCATCGGCTATCAAATTAGCTCTTTCCGTAGGACTTATATCACTTCCACGCTCTTTTACTATTCTCATTATTTTGTCGTGAGCTGCTTGGTCATCTATGTTCATATTTGGAGGCATCACTGGAAATTCTGCCCCACTTTGTTCATCTAAAAATCTTGTAAGTTGATCTTGTGATAATGTTTCATCTGCTATGTTACCGGCTAAACCGCGCATTAACGGATCAAGTCCTTCTAATTCTGCATCAGCACCAGCCAATATTGCACCTATGGTATCCATATCAGCTCCTCTTCCAGCCAATGTTAGGCGCTCGTCTTCGCCTTCTCCTATTCTTCCGGTCATTGCGGCTGTACGTAGCCTATTTTCAAGAGTATCAACTGGCAACACATCATCAGCTGCATCTTCTTCTATGAATTGTCCAGTAGCCCCTGCGCGTGTGGCAGCGCGTCCTAATGCAGCCGTATCCAATTCACTACCTAATGCTCTTGCTTGCTGAGTCTGTACTGGAGCCATGTTCGCTGCGCCTGTATCAAACAGTCCGGTCTGACCAGCTTCAGCTATTCTGCGTTGTAGGTTTTCCGTGTCTAATCCGCTTTGTGTGGTTTCACCCGTTAGCGTCTTTGTACCATCAATCTCACCATATAACTGCGACTCTAACTGCTGCCCAGCCAATGTTTTCTGATTGTCTAACTCTCCAAACAATTCTGCTTGTTGGCGTTGTGCCTGTAAGGTCTGCTGACCATCTTCGCCAAACTTTCCAGTTAATTCAGCGTCTGCACGTTCCTGACCCCTACTTAACGCATCGAGCTCTGCGCTCTGTCTTTTTGCAGCCATTGTTTTATCGCGTTCAAATATTCCAGTTTGACCGGCTCTGGCAATGTCACGATTTAACGCTTGCGTTAAGGTGTCCTGTTGAGATTGAGTTTCCTGTAGACCCATACCGCGCTGACCTAAATCAAAGCCTTGAGCATCACGTAAATCCTGTTGTCTGCGTTGTGCAGCTTGAGCTTTGAGTGCTAATCGGTTACGCTCATCGCCTTCACCCATTCTCGCTAAAGCGGCTGCGGTATCGCCACCGCCTCGCAACACGCCATACCGACCTAACTGCTCGACGAGTGCCTTACGCGCTTCGTTCTGGCGCATCTGCTGATCGGCTAACTGTGAGTCCATAATAGGATCATCTGCTCCACCCACTCTATTCATGTATTGCTGACGTAGTGCCTCTTCTAACGTATCAGCCATTGGTGCAGCTTCTGATTCAACCACATTCTGAGCGTCTGCCATATCCGCACCAGCATCTGGATCGTAAGGCGGCGTTACCGGTGCGCCCGGCGTACTTGTACCGCTTGCATACGGATTTTCTACTTCTGGTATCACTGGTGCGCCCGGCGTACTTGTGCCGCTGGCATAAGGATTTTCTACTTCTGGTATCACTGGCGCACCCGGAGTGCTTGTACCACTTGCGTAAGGGTTTTCAACTTCTGGTGTTACCGATGCACCTGGTGTACTCGTACCGCTTGCATATGGGTTTACAACTTCTGGTGGATCTGGTGTTACCGGTGCACCCGGTGTGCTTGTACCGCTTGCGTAAGGATCTACAACCTCTGGTGTCACCGGTGCGCCCGGTGTGCTTGTACCGCTTGCGTAAGGATCTACAGGCGGTTTATTATCTGGCGTTACTGGCGCACCTGGAGTACTCGTATTGCTTGCGTAAGGGTTTGCAATTGGTGGAGGTGGAGGTGGAGGTGGAGGTGGAGGTGCGCCCGGAGTACTTGTGCCACCTGCATATGGATTTTCTACTTCTGGTGTCACCGGTGCGCCCGGCGTACTTGTGCCGCTGGCATAAGGGTTGTTTGCACCTAATCCACCGCCAGTAGCACCTTCAGTTATGGCAGCAACTAATGGGTCAGCCGTGTTTCCTCCAACGCCTGGTGCTTGATTTACGGCTTTATTACCGCCATATGTTTGTGGTGGTTTTGCCGGAGTGCTACCTCCACCAGCATACGGATCAAACGGCTGTTGCTTGTTCTTTTTTTTGCCTAACATCATCTCGTTATAGCTTACCGCCATTATTCTATACCCGTGTTGCGTTCGCGTGTATTTCCAATAGGCTTGTATTGAAGGTTTGCACGTCGAACAGTAAATGGTTCATCTAAGTTAAAGTTGGAAAAGCGCAGCATAGTTCGTGGATCGTAACCAAACAAATCTGAATCCTGAGTTAGTGCAGATACGTCTGACTCTAACAATGACGAGTCCAAAACAAACGAACTGTCCAGCCGACTACCTACGTTACCCATTGTGATGGTTTCTGTGTTAGAAACAATACCGGCAGCTATCTGCGATATACTAAGATCAAACGCTCCAGTATTATCAAACAGCGTCCGGTTATACAGCCAGCGACATGATACTGCATCACCGCGTGGAGCTATTGAGGCCGTTTCAAAATACGCCTTAATAGCACTTCCATCGTCGTTCGTTCCGCTATCGTGCTTGTTGATGCGCCCGGCAAAGTCACCGGCATGTGGTAGATCGTCAATCAACGCTGCACTGTCACGGGTAAAATTATTATACGGGCCAAACCACGCATTGAGTCGTGCAGAGTAAATCACCACACTGTTCATCGTTGTTTGCGATGCACCATACGGTAAGAAAAACCATACTTGTTCCTGTGCAGGGTAATACATAGCAAATGAATACGGCAGACGAGCTACATTTAGTTCGCTCCAATATCTGTCATCCAGCGCCAAAGAAATCTTCTCAACACTTGCACCGCCTGACCATTGGTAGATGCCATCATTACGAACAAATAACTGACGCTCACCAGGAACCGTAACAATACTTTTGCCGGCTACAGTTCCGCGTTGTGTGCGTTGCTGTTGCTGAAACGGTATGGTCGCGTTACCCGTTGGCGTTAATGTATGAATGCCCTGCTCTGTGTGGATAGATAAATAGTTTTGGAATGGGCGTAACCCGGTAATGTCAAAACCTACGCTGTTAAAACTGAGTGAACCCCACGTTTCAATGTCACCGGCATCGCTTCGCCATATACGATCTGCGGCTCCGTTTATGTTGCCAACCCATGCACGATTTTCCCAAAAGGTTACCCATTTAGGTTTGGTGAATCGAGAGCTATCATCAAGTGTTGCTGCGTTTGACGTTCCACCTGCCCACTTGATGCCGTCTGTGTCCTGACCGTTTACTGCGATCAATGTGCTACCGGCCAATACCCAATCCCACGTATAGTCATTTCCAGCGGTTATGGTTACGCTTCCTGTTCGGTCTGTTGCCGTTCCACCTGTAACATCAAAAAACTTATCACCGCAAAAAGCGAAAACCTTTTCTGTTCCAGCCAATACAACCTGACCACATGCAGTTACCGTAGCACCGCTGTTCATTGCAGAACTGTTAAACTTTGCAAACCCGTTACGTTTGGCTACCTCACCGGCTAATCCAACGGTGCAGTTTTCCATTTCAAACAGACCGTCCGGTGGCATGTCTTCAGCCGGTAAGCTGTAGTTTACCCCACTTCTCCAAGGGCCAAGACGTAACGATTCAGCAGCAATCGGCATTAGCTTAACGACCCTTCAGTGGGCGTAAAAGAAAACTTGTTGCTGTAGCTGTCATCCGACCTACGCATACGATATGAACGGTTACCCTGCACATTCATGTTTTGGCGACCTGCAATAGCAATTACGCGCTCCATCTCTTGCTTGTCTGATATTGCGCCCTGATCGTCACCCTTCTCTTGTTTATACAATGCAGAGATGCCGTGTATAAGTGCCGGCTGACATACAGGTGCTACATACGGATTTATGGAGTCGCTATCTTCAGATTCTGTAAACGTGGGTATAGACGAGTAGTAGCGATATGCAATCGTGTCTACGCCGTCCGGTTCCGGATACAGCGTAACTTCTATGTTACCACTGGAGTCTACGCCATCAATAGCAACCCATCGCGGATCGCCGTTTATACTGGCATCCGGATCAGCCGCATCAATATCCTGAGTAGACATGATGAGAATAACGTGATCTTCGGTAGTGTTGCGAAACGACAACGGAGCCACTACGTCACTGGCCAGCGAATACGTACGAGTGCCGTTTACCGTATTAAAAGTTGAACCTTTAAACAGCCAGTTCCATTTTTCACGCGAGGCTATATCCTGAGTGACTAAGTTTAGATAGTCACGCGCTCCGTCTTTAAATGTCGAACTACCTGTATTCAGACCTACACGCCGTAGCGCAATCTGAATGATCTGCAAATTTGTCATGCTAACCCTATATCAAGTTAGCCCATGCTCCATTTTCATACCCTTGAAACTTGTTGTCCGTAGAGTTGTAAATAAGCATTCCGTTTGCTGCGGTCAGTGCGTTGCGTTCGGTTGTCGTTAAACTTGCAACCGTTAACGTATCTGACAATTTTACGGTGTCTGCCTCTACCGCTCCGATCAACGCAGAGTCGCCAAAGAAACTGGCCGCGTTGACTTGTCCAAAAGTTTCTGACATCTACTGATGCGCCGTAGCTGCAATCTGATCTAAATCGTATTCAGACAAGTTGTCGCCGTTGTTGTCCAACCAGCGGTCTTGCCAAATGCGTACGGCTTCCTCGCCACGATCTTTAATACGCGACGGTGGATCGGGTACGAATCCTGGTGCATGAGTTACTTCGCCAACAGCACGAACATGATTCCGCACTTGGCTGTTGGTTACCGGTGACTTGCGCTGACGAGTGTGCGTTTTATCCAGGTCGAGCGCCTTGCGAATTGCATTTTTTGTTTCATCAGACCCCTTCAAAATGAGGTCAGCAATCTGATCTGGCGTGACACTGGCTGTCGGTGCTTCAACAGGTGTAGCATCTTGCACTACTTCGGCCAACTGTTCCGGCAGGGTATGCTCTTGCGTTTTTGCTGTAGGCATACGTTTTGCCATTTGTAATCTCTTTCGTTAATACGTGCGACGATGGGCTGGAGGTATCACATTGTGAGAACCCACCGCCACACGAAAAGTGAACTGCTTATCTGCTGATACCCTGCAATACAACACCCACATGTCCAGTGGTGTCGGGTGCAAATGTGGCAAAACCAACCAGCGGTTCTGTCTCTGCATCCTTTGCATGTACCGCACCGGCTACGCCATCAGACAAGGTTAGGTTTTGTCCAATAGCTATGGTTCCATCCGCTAAGATGGTTGATACACCAGCGGTCTGAATCCAACCGTAATAACCCGACTGCATCACTCGAGCTGTAACGCCAGAAATGACGTAATCAGTTCCTGCGGTTGATGCAACAACTTGGTTATACAGGTTACCCGTAATCGCAACATCAGTAGCCGTAGTTACTGCAACAACCAACCCGTCATACAGGGTGAATGTCACCGCGTTGCTACTGGCTGCCGTGTTAGATTTGATACGGTAGGTGTAACCTTCTGAGGCATCGTCTGTAGTATGCAAGTATCCACCGGCATACTGGTTAGCAGTTGCCGACCCTAAAGTTCCGCTATCGGTCAGAATAACTTCTGTTGCACCGATTGCTGCTGCGGTTGCTTTATTGTCAACTTCTACAACGGCTGTAGCAGATAAATCTTGCGACACCAACACACCGGCTGCTGTAGCACCGGCAAAACTTCCGTAACGAAATACTCGACCGTCTTCAAACTCACGCTTGTTTCCGATAGGATATTCCTGTGTTGATGACTCTTCGTAAATTCCTTGTGGTGAACCACCGGTTGCACCGGCAATCGACCCTAACGAATCTGTTGTTGCATTGTTATAACCTGTTCCCAGGTCTTGCGCTCCACTTGGCATTTCTATTTCTCCTTTGCCTTTTTGCTCGGCTCAAAAGACGCATTGGCTTGCGACTTGGAATTGTTTATTAACTGATACCTGTAATTACACCCTGACGACGACGGTTATTTGTAACAAGATTTAAGCCCACTGTGATAAAGGCAACCTTCGCCATTTGGTTTGCATTTTCGCGGAATGGAGTCTTGCTAAAATTCATACCTGACTGCATGTGCATCTTCAAGTAATTGGTATTGAAGAAATACATACGACCCGATCCGCAGTCACGGTCATACTGAACCGGAATACCACGAAACGACGGCAAACGGCCATCTACACCCGGCGAATCGTTACCCGAAAGACGCTGATAACCCGTGCCTTCAAATATCTCTTCAAACTGTGCGTAAATAGAATTTGTCGTGAAGATATTGGTTGGCTGTTCATTGCCTTCGGATGTTGCATTCCAAAGACTTGCCATCCGCAACATACCTTCGTAAAAGTTTGTTCCGGTAATCGTTCTAAACGACGTATCACCAGACGCATCTTCCGTTTTGTTTTTCCACCATGTATTACCGGACACCGTGATACCGCCCAACGTAGTTGGAGTTGTTCCTGGTGCATCAGCAATAATGTCTTGGAATCCTAACGGAGCCTTACCGGTCTGAGCAGAATACAGCGAGGCATTAATCTGATCGCGCAACGTAAGCATGGACTGACGAGTCTTTGCTTCCAAAAGCGACATAACAGCTTCGCGTTTACGGTTCTCTTGTTCTTCGGTAAAGTTGATCGTAATAGGCACTGCGGCGTACCGGAACGGATAGAACGCGGCTGTGATTCCATCAACCGCATCTGTGTTAAGTACGTCATAGCCTGAGAAATATTGCGCTGAGTTACCGGCATACAAAATGTCTGCCTGTATCTCTTTGCCACCGTTGTCTGTAACTAATGCTCCACCTTTACGAAACATGTCTAAAGTTGGGTATGCGTCAAAGAAGTTATCGGTCAACTCTTTGCGCTTACTACGCATAGTTAAAGTCCAAGCGGCATCGAAAACTGAAGTACGTGATGTTGCTGCCATAATCTATTTTTCCTTATTCAAAACCCAATTTGGATAACCCTGATAAAACATCAGAATCTGTTAATGGGCCGTTACCTTCTGTTGCATCAACACCCTGCGTTCCACGCACTGCACGTTTTGAGGACTTACGTGCTGACGAATCGCTGTCACGCAAATTGGCCGCCTTTTGAGCAGTGATACCTGCGTGTAGCTCATACGCCTCTTTAACCGTATACGGGTTACCCGTAGTCGGGTTATTGATCTTGGTCGTAGCAACAATCTGATCGGTATACGCATCTAAATCATTGCCATACGCTTGTCGCGCATCACCTACCTGCGTGGCAATATGCGCGGTCTGCTGACCCTGCACGTAATTGTTGGCCGTAGCCAACTGTTGCTGTAACTGCTGCACCTTACCGTTCAGATCGTTTACTACATTGCCTACCCTATGTTGAATGATCTGCTCTACGGCATCTACACCGCGAGCTTCATCTTCCGAAAGGTTGGCTCTCATTGCATCAACTGGATCTTGCTGCTGCTGTTGGGGTGTAACAAGGGTTTGCACCCTGTTGGCCCATTCGCCCTGTTGTGCTTCGATCTGTCGGCGCTGCTCTGCTAAGTCCTGTTGCGTACGCGTGAATTGCGCTTGCATGTTTTTTGCCAACGGAACTAACGGCTGATACTGCTCCGGCACATTGTCTGCGTTACCGCGTAACCAATCGTGCCGTTCCGGGTCAAAATCTGACTGTGCATCAGAGTGTCCAGATGTTTCCGACGGTGCTTCATTGGGTGTGTCATCTGTGAAAAAATCAAGTGATGATTCAGTTGACTCTTCACTGGATGAACCCTCTGAAGGTGACGTGTCTTCTGCACCGGAGTCCAAAGCGAGTGCTGATTCGGACATCTAATCTGCTCCTTCGTTAAATCTCTTCTCTGCCAGAGCCACTGCTTCTTCGGGTGTGTTACCAAAAGAAGGCGTTGGGGTATCTGTTGGAGTTGAGTCTGTTACATTGGAGTTGATATGACATCGAGAACCACCAACTGCATCGGCACTCTCTGTCACGTTGTATTTTTTTAACAATTCCTGTTTATGGCTGTAGCTCTCCACCACTTCACCAAAACCAGCGTGAAACTTGCCATACATATTGCTGTGTGAGTTATGTATAAAATTGCTTACGATAAACAGCATGGCTGCACTTTTATCGCACTGATTGCATTCAATCGTGCGCCTGACCTTGCTTGAGTCGTTGGCTACGTCAATCTGACGATGTCCGTCTTCGCATTCATAATCGTGAAATACCAGCATTATCCTTGTCCTGGTGCGTTTTGTATGGCCTGAGAAACTTCTTGAGCTTGGCTACGTACAAGTGACATAATATTGCCCTCTGCTACTCCGGCATTACTGCCACCACCGGCTGCTTGCGGTGCTTGACCTTGCGCCATCTGGTTCAGCATCTGCTGATGTTGCTGTATGTGGTTTTGCACTATACCCATTACCTGTTGCTGTTGTTGTGGTAATAGTTGCTGAAACTGTGGAAGTTGTTGTATCTGTTGGTGGATTTGTATGTGCATCTGGTGATTCTCGTTTGGCGTGACACCCGGATCGCCACCGTTAATCAGGTAGGCTACGTTCTCCAGTTGTGCCGCTTTCAACGTGTCACCGTCTTCTGCATCACCTAAATATTTATCAGGATCTTGCACACGAAACGATGCCAGTAATGACTTGATCGCTTCAATGCGGTTTATCTCCGGAAGGTTGATCGTCATGTTAAAAAGCTGTAGTGCGTCCTGACGTTCCAATTGTTCGGTCAACGGCTGCATACTACCGGCTTCGATGTCAATCTTGTAACGTATCCGTAGAATGTCAGCAGTCACCGCCTCGTATACTGGATCTTCGGTATCTCTGGCTACGTTGACTAAGAAGTCATCGGGTAAATATCTTTCATCGGCCATCATACGTAACGAGTTGCGAACAACAGCACGGTAGCAATCGGCTACGCGCAACTGCATCCACTCGCGGTTGACCTGAGCAAAACTTGCAGACAAACTGGCCTGTGTAGCCGTAACCTTCGGCCCACCGCCCATTGCCATCTGCGATACGTTTAAACTTTGTTCCTCGTAACTTTGTGCATCCGACTCCAGACCCAACTGATCCGGTGGAGGGTTGCCAAAGTTCATCTCGCGCATACTGGTATTAGGATCTTCCACCCAGATAATCTCACCGTCACGACCGCCCTCTAACGTATCACCAATATCCTGGTTGGCTTCGCGTTCTCGGCGCGAGGCTAAGACCACACGCTGGAACCGTTTTAACAGATCGGCTCTGCGTGATACGGACTCAACAATGAGCGACTGCGTGTCCTCGACATACGCCATTGGCGGTTCGCCGTAAAACGAGCGTTCGGTCTGGTCAAACCGCAGTGCGTGGTATGGAAAGCCACCGTCCATCAGATAGCCACCAGCCGGTTCAAACTCACCGGTCATCATCTCTTCGCCAGTAAAAGGATCAGTTTCTGTAATTGGTTTCATTGCTAAAAACGGATGATCGACTTCTTCAATCGGATCGGTCACTCCTTCGGCAAACGTGATGCGCTTTTTATGCAGACGGTCATGGATTTCATACAGGCAAACCATCTGACCTTGCTTGGAATGCTGCACCGCGTCATACTCGTCAGAGTGTTCGGCATCTTGCATGTCATAAATAAAAGCGTCGGCCTGATCTTCATCTGACATCGCCTCAATCTGCCTACGGTTTACAAACCGGTCGTCCTCTTTTACAAACTCTAAAGGCACCATCATCTTTTCGATGATATACCGTGCGCCTGACAATTTGTGCGGAGGACATAATGGATCAACGTAGACGTTAAACGGCGACACCCGATGCACATACGGAAAGTCGTTTTCCTGAGCATCGTTAATGGTGTATGGTGCAACAATGTCATCATCACCTGGAGGGTTATAGCCAAACTTCAACCAACCCACACTACAAAACAGCGCATCAAAAATAACCTGTTGCACTTCGCGTTTTGCATCCATTTGCTCTAACGCAGCATTGGCTACACGCTCAAGTATCTCCGCAGCAAACTCTCTACCCGGTTCTTCAACTTTGAAGAATACATGCGGATAGTTAAACGAAACACTGGCTATGATCTGACGTGCCAACGGATACATGCGAGAGATCTTGACAATCTTATCTTCGTCCAGACCAGGCACATCAAAGTCAAGTTCATAAGTCTTCAAAAGTCTACGCCACGTTTTGTGGCGCGTCTTCATGTACTTACGACCGTCTTCTATGGCTGCTCGCCAGTATTCAATTTGTTTCTGCTTCAAACTATTTGCCTTTGCCAACCTTCTTTAAGTTGTCCGACCCTGCTGCCTTTGGCGTTACGCGACTGCCTTTTTTACTGCGGTTCGGCTTGGTTGTCATTGGCGTTCCATTAAAACCCTTCATAGCATTTTCTCCTGTTATGCCAGTGCGTAACGCCCTTTGCGTACGCCCCAGCCTTGTTCCATCATGTCGATAACTTCTTGTCCGGTGCCTTCATACGGTTGTTCATCTTCCGGCTTGTGCGGTCGATATACGTGCATCATTGCATAGCGTAATTCATCCGCTGCGTGGTCTTCTGCGTGAGTGTCCAGATCCTCCGGATTCTTGTTGCTTCGTGGCAACGCCGGCATGGTTCGCATCAGTGCATCGTTCCAGCCGTTAAAGCAGAAAAAGCGTTCTTTAATCAGCGCGTCGTTAATTACACGCCATCCAGTAATCCGGTCGTTGGATGCTCTGGTTAAAAACAACCCATGCTCTGCAAAAACATCTGCCGGTGAATGAGAGATAGCAGCCGACAACCGGCGCTTGGTAAACATTGAAGGATCGCAATAGATCGTTTGTGGGTAGCGTCCATCCGTAAACGGACAACTATCAATCATCTTTGTGATGTTGTCTGCATGTTGCGATGCACTGGCGTTGTCCTGGTAATATTCTGCAATGCGATAGACGTTTCCATCGTAGTCTACCGTGTATAGGCCAAAAGAAGTAGGTGCAGCTTCACCGTAATCCATAGCGCCAAACAATGGCCAGTGTTCGGGTATTTCGTAACTGTTAACCGTGATCTTCTTTTCGTTCCAGTTGGTGAAATATTGGCCGACGAACGCATCCCAATCGCCTTCAAGCCATGCCTTTACCAAATGCTCGTCACCCACGCTTTTCAAACGGTTGATGTAGTGCGGATCGCGGTCTAACAAAATCTTGTTGTCCGTAACCAGACTGCGGATATACATACGGTTCATACCGTCTTCACCCTCAATCACCGTGCCTTCCGGTGCAGGGTCAATAAAGTATTTTTTGATATTCTGGTGATTCGGCCCACCGGGGTTACCGGAACTGACAATCTTTTTGTCCGGCACATCGGCACTGCCCGAACGCAAACACGCCTTGATCTTGTGATAGGCTTTTAAGTCACTCCAGCTACCTAACTCATCAAAAGCAACAAACGTAAAAGCCATACCCTGATAATGGTCTGCATCAGCCTCGTTTTCTATGTGTCTGAGCTTGAGCGTAGCCCCGTTTGGAAACTGCCACTGATGCGTTCCGACCTTGTATTCTGCATCCGGATAAAAATCACGATACATTTTGCGCGTCTGGTCTATAATCTCGTCCAACTCCGGGTAGGTTCGCCTAAACAACACACCCTTCCAATGTTCACCGTATTTTTCTACACCCATCAGGAACATATAGCACAATGTCCACGACTTACCACCGCCTCGACCGCCTCCGTAGAATATTTCATCTACAAAATTGGCACGTATCGCCTTTTCTTGGGGGCCGACCTGCGGTTGCCAGTTCATTTTGCCTTAACCTTGACCTTTTTCGGCTTTTCAACCGGAACGCTACGCCAATCTCTGTTTTCACGGTGCAGACCGCCCCAATCGTCCACGATCTTAGGCGCACGACTATCGGTTGGATAGATTTTTGGCTGATAGGTCTGCTCTTCAAGTCTCATCCGACTGTTTCCTCAATTGTGTATTGCGCTTCCACCATCTGCTCGTTCTGTTT
>Ga0209336_10000294_pt1 | contig 26152 bp, 40 predicted proteins | sample LinPmetageLP32_FD_184042 | JGI IMG/M metagenome (GOLD analysis project Ga0209336, IMG submission 184042) | Marine viral communities from the Pacific Ocean - LP-32 (SPAdes) (version 2) | ecosystem: Environmental > Aquatic > Marine > Oceanic | place: Pacific Ocean | collected 2009-08-23
CTAAGAAAGCAGAATGGGTTGAAGACTACTATTTACAGCTCACAGCCTATGCTCTCGCTCACAACGAAGTATTTGGCACCAACATACGTGAAGGACACATCTTTATGTGTTCAAGAGACCTACAGTATCAACAGTTTGACGTATGGCCAGACGAGTTTGACAAGTGGGAACAAAAATGGTGGGATCGAGTGTATCAGTATTACGACAAACATGGATAAATATATAAAATAAGGAGCATATAATGGCAGTCGTACAAATTTCAAGAATCCAAGTTAGACGTGGTAAGGGCACAAATGGTATTCCACAATTAGCTGGAGGAGAATTTGGCTGGGCAGTAGACAATCGTGCATTATATATTGGTAACGGAAGTGTTGCAGAAGGTTCACCAGCAGTGGGTAACACAAAGATTATCACAGAGCATGACGACCTATTCACACTAGCAAATACATATACATACTTAAATGGCGTAACAGTACAAACAGGTGCAAGTACTACTGCTCCTATTAAAAGAACATTACAATCTAGACTAGATGAAATTGTTAACATCAAATCATTTGGTGCTACAGGTGATGGAGCAACTGACGAAACTGTTGCTATACAAAGAGCAATTGATCAACTATATATTAATAGTTCAACTAAAGGTACCGAACAAAGTCGTGTAAGATTATATATTCCTGCAGGAATATACAAAGTTTCAGCAACAATTTACCTACCACCTTATACAACAATATACGGTGATGGCCGAGATAAGACTAAATTTTCGATGACTGGTAATGTTCCAGTGTTTCAAACAGTAAACAGTTCAAGTACACCAGGTAACTATGCTAATGACAGTACTAGTACAACATTAAACCAAGCAAGTAATATCCATTTAGAAGGGTTTACTATTGCAACTGTAGCAACTGCACAACCTGCAATGAAATTACAAAGTTGTAAAATGAGTAATTTTAAGGAAATTAAAATTACAGGTCCGTGGACAACAGGAACAACAATCAATACAGCCAACGCAGGTATGGAATTAGAATCATTAAGTGCATTAGTAGGAACACAAGACAACAAGTTTGATCACATTCACTTTATGGGATTAGGTGTTGGTATTGCTAGTGATGATGACGTTTATGGTAATCATTGGCATTGCAGTCATTTTGAAACCTTAGGACATGGTGTAGTATTTGGAGAAGGTACAGCATTAGGTGCACAAGGACAAACAACTGCTCCTTGTAAGAATTCTCTAAGTCATTCACAGTTTTCTAATATTGACAAAGAAGCTATTATGATTACACAAGGAACAAACAACACAAGTACACACAATACTTTTGAAGGTGTAGGTAATGTTGGCGGTAACGAAGGCAATGCACAATACAGCATAATTGATTTTGCTAAAGCAGGAAACTCTAGTATAGAAGATATCTTTGCTAGAACAGCCGACTTAGGATATAACCAAACATATATTTCAACATACAAATACGTATCAGAGATTAAAGGCAAAGTAAATGCTACACTTGGCGGCCTTAATAGTCTAGAAGTTCAAGAGGCATCCTCGTCTACTTACTTCTTTAGATTACCAGGTGACTACAGTCGAACTTATACGATAGAATATGACTATTCAAGTTCAGTAGCAAATGCACAACGTAGTGGTAAAATGACTATCATGTTAGATGTTAGTACAAATACATTATTATTTGAAGATGAATACAATTATCAAGGAGATAGTAACTACGAAAATGCATTAACCTTTACTGCCGCAACTGTTAACACAGATGGCAATTTAGGGGTTGACACAGTCATAGTTTCTATGTTAAACTCTATTACAAATGATCAAGGTGAGTTTAACTACAAAATCAAAGTTCGAAGTTAATGCATGAATTAAAATTTGAAGACAAAGTACGAGTCTGGAGAAAATTAAGGCAAGACTTAGAGTCAGCCTATGAACCTTTTCGGGTACTAAATGATTTTATTAGTAAACTACCAAGAAGTACTCGCAAACAGAATCCATGGGATCCTGAGAGTGTAGCACTTCCGTGGAACTTGATTGAGAATAACTCTTTTACTGAGTATGAAATTGCACTATTATGTGCCTATACGTTACAGTTAACTGAACGTTTTAGTGGCACAAAAGTTGAGATACATATCAGTAAGGACATAAAAGAAGACACAAACATGTACCTAGTGTATTTGGACGGAAGTATTGTTTTAGGATATAACGAAGAAGTATCATCAAGCAACTCAATACCGCAAAGCATTGTATCACAAAAGGTGATCCAACTGCCTCCTCTACACTAAATATTTTTTAATTAGAAGGAAGTGAAGTAAATGAAAGCAAACCTAAATATTTTAAAACGCAACGGAGAAACAATGCCGTTGGATGTCCAAAAGATCCACAAAGTAGTAAATTTTGCATGTGAAGGCTTAACAGGAGTAAGCAGTAGTTTAATACAAATGAATGCAGGTATTCAGTTTGCAGATAACATGTCAACACAATCGATACAGGACTTGTTAGTTAGATCAGCTAACGATCTAATCTCGTTGGAAAATCCAAACTATCAATATGCCGCGGCACGTTTACTTTTATATGGTGTTTACAAAGATGTATTTGGTGGCTTTGAAAAAATTACTTTAAAAGAAATGATTACAAAAAATATTGAACGTAGTGTATATGATAGTGCTATACTAGACAGTTATACAGATGACGAGTTTGCAAAATTAGATTCATACATTCATCACAAGCGTGATGAGAACTTTACCTACGCAGGTTTGCGTCAGGTAGTGGACAAATATCTTGTCCAAGATAGATCAAGCGGAGAGTTGTTTGAAACTCCACAACACATGTACATGATGATTGCGGCAACACTATTTGCTAACTATCCTAAAGAAGATAGGTTACATTATGTAAGGAGATACTATGACTCGACCTCACTTTTTAAAATCAATATCCCAACGCCGGTCATGGCCGGAGTGCGTACTCCAGTTAGGCAGTTTGCCTCTTGTGTGCTTGTTGACAGTGACGACACACTCGATTCGATCTTTGCGTCGGACATGTCCATCGGTAGATACACGGCTCAAAGAGCTGGTATCGGTATTAACGCAGGACGTATCAGAGGAGTCAACAGCAAAATCAGAGGAGGAGAAGTTGCACACACAGGTGTAGTTCCGTTCCTTAAAAAGTTTGAAGCAACTGTACGTTGTTGTACACAGAATGGTGTACGTGGCGGCAGTGCTACAACGCATTTTCCTTTTTGGCATCAAGAGATTGAAGACATCCTTGTGCTAAAGAACAACAAAGGTACTGAAGACAATCGTGTACGTAAGTTAGATTATTCTATTCAGCTTAATAAAACTATGTACGAAAGGTTGTTAACCAGTGGCAACATTACGCTTTTCTCGCCACATGATGTGCCAGGATTGTATGAAGCATACTTTGGCGATTCAACAGTGTTTCAAGAGCTATATGAAAAATACGAACGTGCTACAAGCATTAAGAAAAAAGTTATTCCTGCTATGGAATTGTTTAGTGCATTAATTAAAGAACGTGCTGAAACAGGACGTATCTACATTATGAATGTTGATCACTGTAATACACACAGCTCATTTAAAGACAAAGTATATATGAGTAACTTGTGTCAGGAGATTACATTGCCTACTAAACCGCTTAATCATATTGATGACGAAGAAGGCGAAATTGCATTGTGTATCCTAAGTGCTATTAACGTAGGTACTATCAAAGACTTAAATGACTTAGAAGAATTATGTGAACTAGCAGTAAGAGCATTAGAAGAAATTATTGATTATCAAAAGTATCCTATTAAGGCGGCTGAGAAGTCAACTAAAGCAAGACGTAGTTTAGGTATAGGCTATATTGGACTTGCACACTACCTTGCCAAACATCAATTAGCATACAACCATAAAAGAGCTTGGAAGAAAGTACATGATTTGACAGAAGCCTTTCAATACTATTTGTTAAAGGCATCAAACAAACTTGCAAAAGAGCGTGGTGCATGTGAATACTTTAACCGTACTAAATACAGTGACGGCATACTGCCAATCGATACTTACAAAAAAGAAGTCGATGAGCTAGGAGACTTTAAATTAAAATATGATTGGGATTCTTTACGCACAGACATACAACAGTACGGCCTTAGGCACAGCACATTGTCCGCACAAATGCCTTCAGAGAGCAGTTCCGTTGTGTCGAACGCAACAAACGGAATCGAACCACCTAGAGGGTACTTGTCCGTTAAGAAAAGCAAAAAAGGGCCTCTTAAGCAGGTTGTTCCACAGTATACTACATTAAAGCAACACTATACATTATTATGGGATATGCCAAGTAACGAAGGTTACATTAATATCGTAGCAGTAATGCAGAAGTTCTTTGATCAAGCTATTAGTGGTAATTGGAGTTATAACCCAACACACTTTGACAATAATGAAGTGCCAATGAGTGTTATGATAGGTGATTTGTTAAACACGTATAAGTATGGATGGAAGACTTCATACTACCAAAACACTTATGATTATAAGACAGACGGTGAAATAGCATTTGATGATGCAAAACAACAACCGGTGGCTAGAGAAGAATTCACAGGATCAGATGAAGAGTATGAAGAACATTGTGAGGCATGTGCAATTTAAAGGTTGACACGCTGATACAATGATGTTATTATAGTAAAGTTATGAGATAAAGGAAAAGAGATGGCAAAAACAGTATTTAATCAAGAGAAAGTAGACTTCACCAAGAGCACAATGTTCTTTGGACCTGACCAAAACACACAACGTTATGATGTGTTTAAGTTCCCAGAGTTTGATAAATTGAATCAAACTATGCTAGGATATTTTTGGAGACCTGAAGAAGTTAGTTTGCAAAAAGATAGAGCAGACTTTGCTAACTTTAGACCAGAACAAAAACATATCTTTACTAGTAATTTAAAGTATCAAACACTACTAGATAGTGTACAAGGACGTGGTCCTAGTTTGGCATTCTTGCCACACGTATCACTACCTGAGCTAGAAGGTTGTATTGTTACTTGGGACTTCTTTGAAACAATACATTCACGTTCATATACACATATTATGAAGAACGTGTATGCAGATCCTACTGAAGTCTTTGATACAATCTTAGATGATAAAGAAATTCTAAAACGTGCTACCGCAGTTACTAAAAACTACGATGCGTTTACAGAAGCGGCGGATGCTTACATCCATCGTAAGGAAGGCAACATGCGTGATGTTAAGAAGAAATTATTCTTAGCAATGCATAATGTTAATATCCTTGAAGGACTACGTTTCTACGTTTCCTTTGCTTGCACATTTGCCTTTGCTGAATCCAAAGTTATGGAAGGCAGTGCAAAAATTATTTCGTTAATTGCAAGAGACGAAGCAACACATTTGAACCTATCAACTTCTATTCTTAAGAACTGGATCAAAGGACTTGACGATAAAGAGTTTGCTGATATTGCTAAAGAGTGTGAAGAAGAAGTATTAGACATGTGGCGTGAATGCGTTAACGAAGAAAAAGCGTGGGCAGATTATTTGTTTAAGGACGGTGCTATCATTGGACTTAACGAAGAACTGTTGTATCACTATGTGGAATATATTGCTAACCGTAGGCTTAAAGCATTAGGTTACAAGCCCATTTATGATCGTCCGCTTAATACTAACCCACTACCTTGGACACAACATTGGTTGAGTTCGTCAGGATTACAAGTGGCTCCACAAGAGACTGAAGTAGAGTCGTATATCATTGGCGGGATCAAACAAGACGTAGACAAGGATTCACTGAAAGGATTTAGTCTATGACACGTCAGGACGTAATAATCTATAGTAAGCCTAACTGTCCTTCTTGTGTTAAAGCAAAGTCTTTAATGGATAGAATGAACGTTAGTTACAAAACAGAAATGATTGGCACAGATATACAGCCAAGTCAACTAATGGCACTCTTTGAAGAGAAAGGGTTGCCAGCACCAAGGACTGCTCCGCAAGTCTTTATCGGTGAAGAACATATTGGAGGCTATGAAGCATTAGTTTCTTATATTGAAAACACTGGGTGGAACGGAACAGGACACACAATATAATGTTATTAGAAGTAAGTTATAAAGATGGCGACACAATTAGTTTTAAAACTGTAGCAGGAGAAGAAGTAATTGCACGCCTAGTAAAAAAAGAAACAGATTCAATGAAGGTTAAGAAGCCAATGGCTCTTACTATGACTAAAGACGGTATTGGCATGGTGCCATTTACTTTTACTGTTGGTCGCGATAGCGAACTAGATATTAACTTATCAACTATTGTGTTTATTGCTAAGACTGAAAAGGGAATGGCAGACCAATACATTGAATCAACAACCGGCATAAAGATTAACTAAAAGGAGATAAAGATGTCAACAATTCACGAGCAAATCGTTGCACAGTACGAATCGTACCTAGCAGAGAACGATAAATTTGAAGGCGGTACTAAAGCGGCCGCGGCTAGAGCTAGAAAAGCACTAGGCGAAATGGGTAAACTTGCAAAAGCAAAGCGAGCTGAAATCCAAGATAAAAAAAATAATATGTAATAAATACTGTATAGGGCGTAGGAATTGTTTCTACGCCCTGTATACTTTAAGAAGGGCAAGACATGAAACAGGGCAAATTAAAATGGTACAATCACGTAAAGGGATATGGGTTCATATCACGTGAAGAAGGACAAGCAGATCTATTTGTACACATTTCAGAGTTTCGTAAAGCAGGCGTAAAGAAGGTAGTTGAAGGCATGGTTATCGACTATGAACTTGACGACCACAATGGCAAGCCTGTAGCAATTGATATAGCAATCATTCACACACCAGAACAGTAAAGGATAGTCTAGCGTATGGAAGGTTTAATAATTCTATATGGACTATTCGTTAAACATGCTATTGCTGACTTGGCAATGCAATCTTTACGAAAGACTCCCGGAGATAAAAGTGACCTTAAAAGTCCTAAGGGATATATTCATGCGGCAGATCACGCCGGACTTACCTTTATAGTTATAGCTTTATTAACTAATAATGTTGTTATATCTATATCAATAGCATTACTAGATTATATACTTCATTTTACTATCGATTATTTTAAAACAAAATTAATAAAAAAATGTAAATGGACCCCGTCAGATAATAGTTATTGGATAACACAGACAATAGATCAAATATTACATTATACTTGTTATCTTTCTTACATTCTTCTCTTGACATCTACCTAAAAAGACTGTATAAATATATATGTAACGTTGAAGCAATTCAAACGCTATACAGGACCCGGGGGCGGTACCCGGCGACTCCACCATAAACACATTTACCGAGTGTGCTTATGATGGGGTCGAAATAGGATCGACTGGTAGTTAATAGATGTTGTGGAGTTGCCCGGATGTAAGCTCGGTTAACGCGAACGAACCTTATAATTGCAAAAGCAACTATAAACAACGGCGAATTTACTTTCGTGAACTTCGGTGCACTTAATGACTTCGCTGTCAATGAGGATTTTGCCCTAGCGGCATAATCACTCGGGGTTGGCGACTTACCTAGCAACAGAAAAGTCGCACTTTAACTTAACACCTAGACCCTATAAATACTTCGTGCCAAAAACGCACAACACATCTAAATGGTTAGATAACTATACATTGTAGACAAAAAGAACTACACTTCATATAAAAGAGGAAAATAAATGAAAAAGACTATAATAACCGTCGCACTAGCGACGATGTTAGGGACATCTGTTATGGCAGACGACTTTGACAATACTGCAATAAAAATGACAGCAGTAACTGAAGACTATTCAATTAGTATCAAAGCACCAAAAACAGGCGCAACTGAATTTTCAATTGGTGGTGAAGTAGCATCACTAGACACATCTGTAACATGGAAAAGAAACGGCGAAGTAGACAACTATGCAATTAAAGCTGGTAAGTCTATGGCACTTGGAATGACTCCAATGTATGCAGGAGCATCTGCTAAATTTAGTTTTGGCGACAGTTTTAATACAGATACACGTACATTGGATCTTTCACCTTACGTAGGTGTTGCACACACAATGGGCAAATTAACACCATTTGCTGAAGTAGGATATGCTTGGCAATCAACACAAAAAGATATTATTGACATTAATCGTGATTCATCATACCTTGAAGTTGGAGCATCATATGCTCTATCAGAAGCAGTGAGTGCAAAAGTCACTGTATCAGAAGCACGTGATATTGATTTTGCAAATCCAGGTGATAGAAATGCAGAAATAGGTTTAACCTTTAAGTTCTAAAGCAGTCTTAGAACTAAACTTAAAAGGCTCCTTCGGGGGCCTTTTTTTATGACTGAATTTCAATAAATACTCGTATAACCAAGGAGGGTTATGAAGTTACATAAAAACTTTGAAGCACACGAAACACAACCAAAGAAGACGAGTATAGGAAACAATCACAGTAGAACAAAATTTAGTTCTATGAATAAAGGCAAAAAACGTTCATACAAAAAATACAAAGGCCAAGGAAAATAATGACAAGGAAGACTAATACAATGCTAATTGGATTATTAGGTACTATATTATTAGGATTGGCTTCATGGACGTTAGTTACGTTAATGGAACTGCAAATTTTAGTTAATATGATTCAGCAAGATTTGATTAGCATTGATAAACAATTTGGCAGAGTTTACAATTTTATAGATTCAGTAAGGAAATAAAAAAATGGAAGTATTATATGTATTAGTAATTAGTATGTGGGGATTGACAGGAGAAGGCGACTGGACCTACATTGGAAATCAAGATGTCTTAAAACAAGAGTTTACGTTAGAACAATGTACAATGTTAGCAGATAAGAGTAGCTGGCAAAAGAATCATACTAACGAATATTATGATATACAACTAGATTGCTTTCCAGCTGATTGTGCTGGTAAAGAAAACTGCGAGGCGAAATAATGGCAAAAGAAATAGACGATCAAGGTAAACTAGAACTAAGTGTTCGTATACTAGGAAACGAACTTATTGGATTTAAAATGGTAGTAGACGATTTTAAAATGAAATGGCTATTTTTAGGTGTAGTAACTATTGTGGCATTAGGTTGGGCAGGAAGTACATTTGGTCCAGCACTATTTGAAATGGTCGGATCGAGTGACTAATGTGGCAACGGTTCCGCAAATGGTTAAACATAGACCACATTGTGGACCTTGCTGTCGACTTGTTCTTGATACTGTTTGATGTATTAAGCTCACCTATACTAATCGTAATGAGATTGTTACGTTGGATAGTAGGTAAGTTTATGTTAGACGGACTGAAGGGCAAAATAAAAAGATTAATACATTGGACAATGGGTAAACACCCGTTAGTGCAAATTTGGATTTGGACAATGACAATATGCGGAGTTGCCCTTATCCTTGTATTGATGTGGATCTTTGGACAAGCGTTCGGAGAACTTGTAACAGAAACATGGGGCAAAGAATAATGGAACCAAATGAAACAGAAAGAACCGCTATAGAGTTTAGCGAAGATGGCAAGGTAGAAACTATTACAGTTGACCCTGCTACTATGGGCGATGTTCAAGCAGGCATAGAGTTTATCTATCATATGCGAGAACATATATTAGATGTAGGAGTAGCAACAATATATTTGTTTGTATGTTATACTGCTTACCTATTATTAAAAAAATACATAAAATGAGGGGGAATAAATGTACGAATATAAATGTAAAATATTAAGAGTAGTAGACGGAGATACCGTTGATGTGGATATCGATCTAGGATTTGGAATGTGGATGCACAAAGAACGTGTTCGCATGATGGGTATTGACACACCAGAATCAAGAACACGCGACAAAGTGGAGAAAGCATTTGGACTCGCATCAAAAGAAAGACTTAAAGAATTATTACCAATCGGATCTATGTCAGTTCTCAAAACAGAAATTGACAGAAGCGGAGAAGATAGCAGAGGAAAATTTGGAAGAGTCCTTGGAGACTTTATTGTTGACACCAAATTCGCCACTGACATTCTTATTACAGAGGGACATGCTGTAGCATATCATGGCGGATCTAAGGACGAAGTTGATGCACAGCACATGGCAAATAGAGCAAGATTGCTTGAAAATGGCACTATGAGCCAAGCAATTTATGATGCCGCAGTAGAAGAAATGAAATAATTTACCAAAATAGGTTGACTTTTGTTTAAAAGAATATATTATATGTATATTATGTTTAAATTAGATAAACTAGAAACAATAAAAAGGGCTCTATCGAGCTCTTTTTTCTTAACAAAGGAGACCAATATGGTAAAATCAAACACAACTGGATCTAAATTCTTTAGAGTAGGATCACAGAATCAACAAATACTAGCAAAGTACTGGGGTACTGGTAAAACTTTCACATTAGAAGGTTTGACAGACAAACTTGACGCAATGTCACCAGGTGCTAGAGTACATGAAATCAGAGAATCTGGTTTTAATGTAAAATCAACACCAATTTATACAGGAATGGTTGGAAGACCAGCTCTTGAATACTCTATCTCTAGAAGAAGAGTATTTGCGTAATTAAATTACCAAAATAGGTTGACTTTTGCGCCTACTGATGCTATTATTAATACATAATAAGGCAACAGATAGGCGCAGAATATGACAATGAGTTTAGTACGTGGTATGACATCATTGAATACCAAAAAACGTAAGGCAACTAAGATGACTGCCGGCAGACTACAGAAGCTACAAAAAGATCATCGCGAACACAACAAATATATGAAACGTATACACGCACACAGTAATGTGATGACGTTTGACGAGTACGTAGAATATGTGAGTGGCAACTTCAAAGCTAAAACAACAACTAAGTCTAAAGAATGGAAATACGAACTTACTGTACGTGATACAAAACACTATCCTAGTGTAGGCAACGGTGTTGGCGTTGGCTTAGTAAAAGAACCATTACAGTACACAGGTGAACGTAGACTAGTAGGTATTGCTACAATGCACAAAAGTAATATGGTGCCGGTATTTGCAGATGATGACGATAAAGACGGATCAAAACAAGCAACCGAAATAGCACAAATGCGTAGAAACTAAAGTACATACAAAAGTATATGCAAATTAACTTTAAATATTAGATGAGGAAGATTATGAAAATAACTATATATTGGGCAATAGCTGTTATGACGGTGTCGACCGCTTTCGCTCAAGCACAAGCAGGTACATTCCAAAATCCAAAAATTGAAGAACTGTACACAGAAAACAATCGACCAGAACTTTATTGCCTGGCACAAAACATTTACTTTGAAGCTAAGTCAGAACCACTAGCAGGGCAATATGCAGTTGCTGACGTAGTTCTTAATCGTGTAAACGATACTCGTTATCCTAACACAATATGCGAAGTTGTTCGAGAAGGACCAATTAAAGAAAGTTGGAAAACAAAACAAGATACTACTCTATCCGACAATGAACGCATTTATTATCCAAGAAAGAATCGATGTCAATTCAGTTGGTATTGCGATGGCAAGGCCGATACAGTTCGAGATTCAGATGCTTGGCGTATGGCACAAATTATAGCATATAAAATTGTGTATGCTGATAAGATGAGAGGCATCACAGAAGGTGCTACACACTATCATGCTGACTATGTTAGTCCTAAATGGGCAAGTAAAATTCAATTGGTTGGCAGTATTTCTACACATATATTTTATCGCTGGCAATAAAAGGAGTACACCTAATGTATGCATTAGTTCCAATGACTCGGCAAGAGATCATTTCAAATCTACTTCCCCAAACTATCACTAATTTAAAACAAGAACTACACACTAGAATCTATCCTTGTAAAAGAGACTTAGACAAAGGACGTCCGTTTCAAATAGCAAAAGAGGCCTGGGAGTATGCTCTAGCTGATGCAACAGAATGGAATGGCGGTGAATGGGTAGGACACGGAAACAATCCTGAAGACGTACGAGTTGGCAATAAGAAATACGATGTAAAAGGATTAGGCGGCAAGTGGACTACTACAAGTGGTGAAGCAAGTGTAAAGCAAACCCTAAGTGCTTCGGCACGTATTGACGAAAGCTTCTTAGCAGAAGACAGTAGTATGTTATGGGACGGAGTTGTTAGTCCTTGGATGGATAAAGTTAATAATGGCGGAGAATATTTTGTAACAGTGTTTTGGCGTCATAAAGAAACATTATCTATTCGACTAGTTATGTTTCGACTTGAAACGAAACATCTTCCTACATTTGATACCAACGGTTGTGAGTTTAATAAAAGTAAATCACAAATGCTTATTAACAATATAGTTGATACAGAACAAGCTAAACTATATATTCTACGTAGTAAGCATCGTATGGAAATGCGTATTAAAGGCAAGTATTTCAACGAACACCCTGATAGATATTTAGATGTCTATGATTTTGGACAAACTAGTTAACCAAAACAGGTTGACCTTTTGTTTGAACGGTGTTATTATATAAAGACAATGCAAAAACAACTATGCACAGAAAGAGGCTAAAATGAAAGGCATTATTAAAATAGGCGTAACACTAGGACTTCTTGGTATGCTTGGAGCATGTTCAAGTAAGTATGTAGAAATCGCAGAACGTGAGACATATGCACAACCTAAATGGTATGCTAACTGTGTCGAATCAGGCTATGAAGGCTGGTTTTGGTGGAAAGAAGAATTCGCATATGCATGTGGTGCAGGCGAAAGTATCTTCCAACAAGCCGCTGAAGAGCAAATGTATGCTATTGCAATGAATAACTTTGCAAAACGTATTAACAGTGAAGTGAATTCAGAAACTAAACTCGAATTTTACGATCAAAATGGTTCAGAGTCTAGAAAGACTAAAACTGTAATTAGCTATATTGTTAAAGACACAACCATTCGCGAACATATTTCAAAAGAGACTGGAACATTTAAGTATCAGAACAAACAATTTACGTTTGTTAAACTTAAAATGAACAAGCAAATCTTTGATACACTTGTAGCGGAGGCTAAGAATGCAAAAGTCGCAAGTAATAACTAGATCTATTTTGATGGTAGGAGCAGTGTTGGTATTATCAGCTTGCTCCTCCAACAACATTCAGCCAACTATGGCACAATTTGAACCGCAGTATTGTCATACTAAAAGTGAATACACTTTGAAGAATGGTAATAAGGCAAATAGTAGGGTTGATGTAAATTGTACAGACGACCCTAAAGATAAACATTTTCTAGCATACAGTGGCATGGCCAAAGATTGCAGGGAGCATTACTATGTTATTAACCTTAATGGAAAACGTGTTAGACAACGTGGTTTCGTCTGCCAAAAAATTGATGGCAGTTGGGAAATCGTTAATCATCCTTACAATTAGTATTGGATTATTATCAGCTTGTTCAACACAAAATACTTTACTTCATACTAGCGAAAGTTCGTATGCAAGTACAAAGTCTAATTACCAGCCAGTAGATACTAGTGTAGGTGCTCTAATCAATTATATGTCTTGGCAGGCAAATAGACTAGAACCCTACGATCAACAACAACAAGAACAGTCAGTGTTCTTTGCACTAAACAATTTACAAAACGGAGAAATGACTCGTTGGTATAACGGTAACACAGGAGCCCAAGGTGCTGTCAAAGTGTCTATGACTTATCCACAAGGTAGTGGGTATTGTCGAGTAATTATGAGTCAAATTATCTATAATAATAAACAAAGAGACTTCAAAGAAACCGCATGTATTAATGCAGTAGATAACTCCTGGCGTTTTATACGATAAATATTACATTAAAGAACAGGAATAATAAATGGCATTAGGAATATTAGTTTTAATTACGGCTTTGAGCATCTCGGCTGTAGCGATATATTATAGTATCGCAGGTTTAGTTGCAATCTTTGCGGCCGCGGCAGTACCCATTATGATTATGGGTGGTGTTTTAGAAGTAGGTAAATTAGTTACGGCAGTTTGGCTACACAAGTATTGGAGTCAAGCTAAGTGGTGGTTAAAGTACTATCTTGCGACAGCAGTTCTTGTACTCATGTTTATTACAAGCATGGGTATCTTTGGCTTCTTAAGTAAAGCACATATTGAACAGACAAGTGCCGGCGAAGAAAGTGTAGCACAAGTAGAACAGATTACAAGTGAAGTTAATAGACTTGAAGCAATCATTAAACGTGCTGACGATAAGATTAAAACTCTTGAAACAAGTGGTACGGGTGCTGATGCTAATATACAATCACAAATTGACAAAGAACAAGAACGTATTGACAAAGCATACGACCGTATTAAACCTGCTATTACACAACAGAACAAAATTATCGAAGACACAAGAGCAACAGATGGCAATAGAACAAAGCCGTATGAAGATCAGTTAACAAGTATACAAGCAGAGATACTACGTTTAGAAACTAGTGCCAAAGAGTATGAAACTAAGATTGAAAACCTAGACACTGACAACAGTGGTGTTGAACCTTTACTAGCACAAATAGATGCACTAGAACAAGAAATTATTCGTGTAACCAATCAATTACAATCAACTGAAAAAGGTGAGATACGTGCCGGACAAGCAATCATTGGTGTATCAAGTGACGGGCTATTTGGTGGCAACACTAGAACTGCTCTCGCTAAATGGGTACAAGGACAACGTGATAGAATCACACAAATACAAGGCGAAGTAGCAACAGTACGTAACGATGCAACTAAAACAGTTAAGATGGAGCGTTTCCGTTTAGCAGGTGTTGTTAAAGATATACGTGAAGTACAGATACCTGCACTTAAAGATCGTGAACTTGTAATGCTAGGTAAGATTGATGATGTACGTAAAGACGAAAGTCCTGTAATACAAACTGCAAGAGATGAAATACAACGACTACGTGAAAGTGCAGAAGCACAAGTAGTAAACAGTCAAGCACTAATTGAAAGACTACGTGGTCAACTAGCACAAACAGATAAAGCAGATGAAATTGATGCGGCTGTAGATGAACAACTATTAAAAATTAAAGTTGCCGAAGCAGAAGTAGATATACTAACTGAAAAGAAATACAAACTAGAAGGCGAGTATCGTATGCTTGAGGCTGAAGTAGGTCCAATTAAATACATTGCTGAATTTGTTTACGGTGAAACTGCTGACAACACAATGCTTGAAGAAGCAGTACGTTGGGTCATTATGATTATTATCTTTGTGTTTGATCCACTAGCAGTATTACTATTGATTGCATCACAGTACACATTTGATTTTGCTAGAAAGAATAGAAAAAGCAACGAATGGAAAGACTATGAAACTAATCGTGGTAATATGATTGCGAGGAATGAAGAGCCAAAAAAGTCTGATGCTCCTGAAGAGGAGCCTAAATATGAGGACGTTGATCAAGCAACATTAGACAAAGAGTTTGATGATGATAAAACTTTTGAAAACGAAGTTGTTAAAGTTGCTGAAAAGATTATGGAAGAAGATAAAGATATCCTAGAAAAATTAGACGACAATCCTAAGGATACTACCAAAGAATGGCAAGAGCTATACGAAGAAGTTGACAAACCTAAACAAGAGTTTAATGACGAGTTTGGCGACATGGAAGAACTTACTAAGGAAGTCGATAAAGACGGTGATGGTATAGATGATAACACTGGACAACCTATAACAGGTATTGGTGCAGTTACAGGAACGTTTGCCGAGGCAGGTAAAAAAAAAGGTACAGAATCACCGGAAGAGTCAAACGACCTAGAGAGTTGGAATAAATGGGTTGCGGCCGCTGAAGAAGAAGTAACAAAAGAAACAATAGATAAAAGAGCAAAAGAAGTTGAAGTCCAAGAAGGCGATAGAGTATGGAACGATGCAAAACGTAAATGGAAAGAAGCTAATCCGGATCAAAATATAAAAGATTGGAAACATGCTTATATCTCAGGACGTATACACGAACTACCCTGGGCACCAGTAGATGAACAAGAAGGTTATGTACAAAATGCAGAACAAAGTGAAAGTTCAGTTTGGAACAAATTACAAGACCCTAACAATAAGTAATATTGATGTCTAAACCTGTATTAAATTTAATTACTTCACCTGACAAACTATTTAATGACGATCCTAGTTTATTATTAGTAAACCCTAGTGATACAATTAAAGAAAACTTTAATCACTATGCTCAACAATTTGAAAATAATGTAAATCTTTATTTGCACGAAAATTCTGAAACTGACTTACGTTGGCTTTTAGAAGTAGCAGAAATAGTAGATTATATTGTTTTGGATATAGATAATACTAAGGTTACACCTTGGATTATTGGACATTTATTAGGTTTTGGTAAAACTTTTTACTTGACAAACACCCCCGAATCAGTGTATAATATAATTAATAATAATAGAATATACGAACTAAAACAATTTATGGAAGGAGTAAACTACTTTGGCGTACAACAATAACAATAGAAGAGGTTCAAGCAACTTTAAACCAAGACGTAATTTCGACAACAAAGATCCAATGTCATCTAAAAGAGGTCTTTATGTAGAAGTGCGTGGTGGAGATGTTATGAAAGCTCTTAGAATTTTTAAGAAGAAAGTTCAAGAAGAAGGTATTCTACAAGAATACAAAGAAAGACAACATTACGAAAAGCCTAGTGCTAAACGTAAAAAAGCAAAAGCGGCTGGCCGTAAGCGTTGGTTGAAGATTCAAGAAAAACAAAAAGTCGATAGAGGTTACTAATGGCACTTACTGCTGAACAGTGGTTTCCTTCGGTCATTTGGTCAGGTATGATGGACGGTGCAGACAATGCCGCACTTGAAACATATGCACAAGACCGTAAACAACTTGACGAAGGCGTACAAGTATCAAACTACATAGGTTGGCAGAGTGGTCCAATGCGACACGGTGACAACGAAGAATTCGATAAGTTAGTTGGAGCAATTACAGAACAAGTTAATACATGTGCCGTACAAGCAGATATACCTGAACTACAAATTCAAAATATTTGGTTGAATGTAAATGTTCCAGGATCTTATAATCACTTGCACAATCATGCAGGTAGTATTCTAAGCGGAGTGTATTACGTTAAAGCAACTCCAGAACAAGGCAACATCTTTTTTGAAAGAGGAGATAATGCTGAATACTTTCTTCCACCTATGGAGAAGCCCAATTACTTTACAAGTACAGCAACAACATACAAGTCGATGACAAATGCAATTTATATCTTTCCGGGTTGGTTAAAACATAGTGTACAACCTAACTTAACTAAAGAAGATAGAATTAGTATTTCTTTTAATTATGGGGTTAAAGCAAAAAATGCGGATTGAAGAAGATATGAAACTAGACTACAAGGATGTTCTTATTCGTCCTAAACGTAGCACACTAGGTAGTCGAAAAGAAGTTGACTTAGAACGTGGATTTACTTTTCGTAACTACAAAGGACCACGTCCAATGCATAGACACTATCGTGGCACACCTATTATGGCAAGTAACATGGACGGTGTTGGAACATTTGAAATGGCAGATACACTTGCTACAGGGGGTATCTTTACTTGTTTGGTTAAGACTTACAGTGTAAGCGAACTAGTTAATTACTTTGATCAAGATGACAGATCACATGATCCAGCAAGAACAGAATATGTTGCTATGAGCATTGGTATTACAGATGCAGATCATGCAAAATTTAGAGATGTATATGAACAAGTTAACGATCGATTAAAGTATGTTTGTATTGATGTAGCAAACGGCTACAGTAGTCGCTTTAGAGATACAGTATCAGATTTTAGAATGATGTATCCAAATATTGTAATTATAGCAGGTAACGTAGTTACTGGAGAAATGACAGAGGAGTTGATTCTTGCTGGAGCAGATATTGTTAAAGTGGGCATTGGCCCGGGAAGTGTATGTACGACTCGTATACAAACTGGTGTTGGATATCCACAACTTAGTGCAGTTATTGAATGTGCAGATGCCGCTCACGGCCTTGGCGGACATATTATTGCTGATGGTGGTTGTACTTGTCCGGGTGATGTAGCCAAAGCATTTGCAGGCGGTGCTGACTTTGTAATGTTAGGTGGTATGCTTGCAGGACACGATCAAGGCGGTGGCGAAGTAATTACTAAAAAATATATAACAGATGAAATGTCAACTGGGACAACCAGAAAGATAGAAGAAAAGAAATTCGTACAGTTTTACGGCATGAGTAGTGATGCCGCTAACACAAAGCATTTTGGTGGACTTAAAGACTATCGTTCATCAGAAGGCCGTGAAGTACTTGTTCCATATAGGGGCGATGTCGCGGCTACAGTGCAGGATTTACTAGGCGGATTGCGTAGTACTTGCACATATGCAGGTGCATTAAGGTTAAAACACCTAATGCGTTGCACAACGTTTGTACGTTGTACTCAACAATTTAACGGAGTATATGCGTCAAATGATAAATAATAATGTACAAAGAGAAGAGCTCGATGTACATGGTGTGTCCAATAGGAACACTTTAATATAAATCTTGCTTATTATAAGGAGAAAACAATGACAAGACTAACAACTCTAGACCTACCACACTTCCACAGAGCCACAGTAGGCTTTGATAGATTATTTGAACAAATGAACACACAGTTCGCAAATAGTCCAAACGGAAATGGTTATCCACCATACAACATAGCACAACTTAACGAAGATGAGTTTATGATCTCATTAGCTGTTGCTGGCTTTGGTATGGACAATCTTGAGATTACAAAAGACGGTGATCAACTAAAGATTGAAGGAACAGCCCCTAAAGGAGATGAAGATGTCAATTACCTACACAAAGGTATTGGCGGACGTAACTTCCGCAGGGAGTTTACACTTGCTGATCATGTAAATGTAACAAATGCTACACTTGAATTAGGTATGCTTAATGTACACCTAACACGTGAAGTACCAGATGCATTAAAGCCTAAGACTATTAAGATCAATGATGGTCTTACAATTGACGGCGAAAGTAAGTAAACAGTCTAGGGGGAGTGCAATATCTCCCCCAAAACAAGGAAAGATAATATGAGCGTAGAACTAGAAACAGAAATTAATGTAAAAGAAAAGATCAAAGAAGTAATTCAAGATCCAGGCAAGTACAAAGTAGTATTTGCTAATGACAACGAAACTCCTATGGATTTTGTTGTAAGTTTACTGGTAGACATTTTTAGGCATTCAGCACAAACTGCACAAGAGCTAACTATGGCAATACATGAGAAAGGTTCAGCAGTAGTTGGACTATACACATATGAGATTGCTGAGCAAAAAGCAGTAGAATGTACTAAGATTTCACGAGAACATGGCTATCCGTTACAGGTGGCAATTGAAAAAGAATAGTATAAATACACTAGTAAATTGAATGATAACTATTACACAAGGAGTAATTAAATGAGTTTAGCATCACTAACACAAGCCGCTCATCAGAACGCAGAACGTCAAGCATTCGCAAGAGAAATGATGTCTGGAAACATGAGCCAAGAAAAATATAAAACATACCTATACAACATGTGGTTAGTATATGACATCCTAGAAGATGTTGCACTAAGCATGGGTTGTTTCGGACCAGAAGATTTATCAATGCCAGATGATGATCTACCATTAGATGGGTTAACACAAGCAGATGATATTTGGGATGATTACGTAGAATTAGGTGGAGCCGCAGACGGTTCAAATCCACCACAGATAGCACCTTCAGCAGAAGCATACAGAAGTCACATTGTAAAAAACTGTCAACATGATAAAGACAAGTTGTTTGCACACGTTTATGTAAGACACATGGGCGATTTAAGTGGCGGACAAATGATTGCAAGCAAAGTACCTGGATCAGGTAAAATGTATAAATTTGCAGACATGAATCACTCTGTAGATGAAATGAAACAATTAATCCGTAAGCGTACTAAAGATAGTATGGCTGACGAAGCTAACAAGGCTTTTGATCTTTCAACTAAGATTTTTGAAGAATTAAACAACTTCACTTACTAAAGTAAAGTAGGAGAGTAAAGTGATCTGGGATCAACTCGTCGACTGTCAAGAAGATATCATTCAAATGTTCAATGCTCGCGGCACTGAAATAAATGAACCAGGAATGGAACATTTTAATCAGTCCGACGGGAGTTGGATCAATAGAGTATGGGAGAACGAACACGTTCGCAGAGCTCATATTGATGTAGTTGACGCTAGAGATACTAAAGGTTTGTGGATGATGCATGTTTGTGTATTTCCACAACTTAACAATAATGCTCCAATTTACGGATTTGACGTTATTGCAGGAAAGACTAAGATGACTGGTGCTTTCCATGATTTTTCTGCTAGTTCAGGCGGAGAAGATCACCCTATGGTTCAATGGTATCAAAGTGCAGTACAAGACTTTGTGCCAGAAAAGAAGCGTGAGTTACCCGAGTGGGCAACAAACATCTTTACTCCAAGTATGATTGCGGCAAGCAATGTAAGGGAAGAAGAAGCAACTGTTATTATTCAACTGGCGCTAGACAATCTTGAAACATACTTTGATTCCGTTGGACAGTATACCGGTGAAGGCGATAGAGATTTAACTATTGCAAGCCAAAACTATTATTGTCATAACCAGCAACAAAATCCACATACCCCAAGAGTAATGAAAAGCCTAGGACTTAACGAAGATGACGTTGATAAGTTCTGTACAGATATGCTTTTCCCTAAAATAAACTAGTCAGTTTATACTACACCATAAAATTGTAAATACGTATAGTAGAGCGTGAGGGCGCCTTACTCGACTTTAGGGGTAACGAAGTTGATAGATCCATTCACCGCAGTCGCGGCGGCAACAACAGCATTCAACACAGTTAAGAAGTTTGTACATGCTGGACAAGAATTTGAAAATTGTATGGGCCAAATGGGCAAGTGGTACACCTCAGTATCTGATTTCCGTAAAGGTCAATCAATGCAGAGAAATCCCCCAATATTTAAAAAACTATTAGCTTCAGGCTCAGTAGAAGAAGAAGCACTTAATCTATTAATACATGAAAAGAAAATTATGGAGATGGAGAAAGAGCTACAGACAATGTTGAACATGCGTTTTGGATTTGGTACATGGGATGAACTAAAAGAAATGCAACGTAAGATTAGAGCAAAGCGTGAAAAAGAAGTTTATGCATCTGCAGAAGCACGACAAGCAATGATAAATGGTATCGCTATTATATCATTACTAGTAGTTTTAGGTGTATTTGTTTTTGGCGTATTTTACTTTATAGCAAAGGCAAAAGGAATGATCTAAATTGTTATATGAATACGAAAATTTTAAGTATGTAAATCAAAACAATAAAGGCATACTTTATAAAGATGGACGTATACTTTTTATAGGTAACAGTTGGTCAGGTATAATGCAGTTCTTACAACATACTGACAATGCTCAAGTAGTAAGAGATATGTTCAAAGCACAACTTGAACAAAGAGAAGTAATTAAACTTAGAGCAGAAGCAAAGAAGCCAAAAGACCCACCAACACCTGTAGTACAAGAGCCAAAGAAAAAACCAGTACTTAGACGCCCAAGTACGGATAGGAGACTTGTTTGATACATGCCTTTATGTTAGTAGTATTGATAGCAGATGTACAACAACCATCGCCTATGTATTTTAGGAGTATAGATGTATGTCAGTATTATGCAAAACGCATACCAAGACAGTACGGAAATTACAACTATAGCTCATTAGTACCTCCAGAACATCGTGTAACTGCATACTGCAAACCTGTAAAAATGCAGGACGGTCCTAATGTTTATGATCACTAAACTAGTTCGTATTTTTTAGCTTTAGCAATAAATGTAACTCTACCTAAATCCAAAGCCTTTGCGGCTTTAGTTTGATTGCCATCGTGTTCTTTTAATGCTTCACTTATACGGCTCATTTCAAGTTCAGTAACTTCATCATTAAGATTTATTTGTAGTTTGATATTGCTAGGAAATGCTTCGTCTAGTGCTTCCCATAGCCCATCTTGTTCTTCTTTGTATGTTGTCATAAAAGTATTTAGTATGGTTACCTATACGAAAGTGTATAAACTTGGTGTAAAATTATTTACACCTACATATAAATAGTTGTATAAAGCGTGAGGGAGGCAACGTTACCGAAGATCTGATAAATATCATATGTAGGAGTCTGACAAATGTACAAAAGTTTTTTATATGTAGGCGTTATTATATTGTTATTAATCAGCAAGCCAGTGGCCGCCGAACTTACCTGGGGATTCAAAAGTCCTGCTTTTAATGGGAATGGTTATTCATCACATGTATTAAGTGTTGAGCAACTAGAACATAACAGAAAGCAAGACCTAGAAGATGAGGCAAAGGCAGAGGCAAAAAGATTAGAACGAGAGTTAGAAAACACTACCCTGAACAAATTTGTTAAGAACGTTGAGTCAAGAATCTACGCAACACTAAGTAAACAAATGGTAGATAGTATGTTCGCTGATTGTGGCAGTAGTTGTGCAAACAGTGGAACAGCAGAAATCGAAGGATCAAGCATTAGCTGGGTCAAAGACACAACAACAGGAGCGATTACGCTAACCGTTATTGAAGCAGATGGAAGCACTACAACTATTGAAATACCAGGATCAGGGAATTTTAACTTTTGAACAAAATTTTTATTATCATAGGCATATTGTTACTAACTGGATGCAGTGGAACAATGCAAAAGTCGCTGGACATAAAGGAAAACGCTGGACCACCAAGAGTACAGCCGGCTCCCTTAGCAGACAGGATGATGGCAGTTCCCGAGTTAGACGGCAAAAAAATAACTGTAGCAGTTTATAGTTTTACAGATAAAACTGGACAACGTAAACCTGCAGATAATATTGCTAATCTATCTAGTGCAGTAACACAAGGTTCAGAGGTTTGGGTTATTAAAGCCCTGCAAGAGATAGGCAACAAAACATGGTTCGAAGTTGTAGAACGTATAGGTATGGATAACTTGATTAAAGAAAGACAGTTGATCCGTAACACTAGAGAAGTATACGAGAAAGGCTTACCGAACGGTCCGAGAGCATTGAAACCAATGGTGTTTGCAGGATTAATATTAGAAGGCGGCATTATTGGTTACGACAGCAACGTAGCTGTTGGAGGAGTAGGGAGTAGATATTTAGGCATTGGTGCTCAAACAGAGTACAGAGTTGACACAGTCACAGTAGTGATGAGAATTGTGTCAGTTAGCACTGGAAAGGTGTTATTGAGTATTGCAACGGAAAAAACCATTGCAAGTTCAAGGTCTGGAGCGGACATTTTTAAGTTCTTAGATTTAGGAACTAAGTTATTAGAATCGGAGACAGGTTATTCTGTTAACGAGCCAGTAAATTACGCTGTAAGGGCGGCTATTGAAGCAGGCGTAGTGCAACTGGTATATGAAGGTGAAAAGGAAGGACTTTGGAAGTTTAAAGAGGACAGCACATATAAAGGCGAGGTGCCTAAACAAAGACCACTACTAATGAAAGACGCATTAGAAAAGTGGCCCAAGGATAGATTGTACTGTAACGCAAAAGATTTATGTTGGCCTATAGAAGCTGAAGAAAAAACAACAAAAACAACGAGGGACAACAATGACAAGAAAGTACATACAGAATAGCTTAACAGCATTAGTATTACTATCTATCTTTACTGTTACTCCTGCTTTGGCTAACGACATTTACATCGAGCAAGTAGGTGATACACTAGACTTAGATATAACACAAGACGGGCAAAACAACGTAATTGGTACATCAAGCACAGATGTAAATCTAGATGGTGATTCCATGACATTTGCTATAACACAAACTGGTGCAACAAACAGTATAATTGCTAACATTAAAGGTAACAACTACACAGGTGCTTGGGCATTTACAGGTGATTCAAACACAGTAAATCTAAGTTGTGATAGTGGATCTGGTACAAAATGTGAAACAGTAACTTTAAACATAACAGCAACAGGCGACTCAAATACATTTGACTTTGACATAGGTGATGTAGCTGATGCGGCAGGTTCACAAGTTGCCTTTACAGTTACAGGTGACGGAAACGTTATTAAATCTGCTGTAGATGGCAAAAGCACTATTTTAACAGTAGCATTAAACAACAGTGCAAGTTCGGCATCAGGCGGTGCCGCAAGTGGACTACTAAGTTCAAGTGGATCAGGTAATGTAGTTGACGTCAATATAGATGGCGACGGCGACAGTGCTGGACACACAGTTATCTTAGATATCACAGGTGGTGCAAGTAGTTACACAGTTACACAAAGTGGAATTTACGATAACATGTTAAATGCTGACTTTGATGGTGACGACCAAGACGTTGATATAACACAGAGCGACTAAGGAATGACAATGGCGCCGAACAGGTATACATGGTTTCTGCTCCTAGGTTTAATAGCTTTAGCTATTTTAGCTGGACCTGCATATGGTAATGTAGGTGAGATAGGACAGATAAAAGGATCAGGTGTACTTGAAAGAGACGGCGATATTGTAATTCAAGGTAACGCAGGTGTTGGCGTACAATCAATGGACGAAGCAGTCACAGCAAATGGCACTATGCGTATAGACTTTGTTGATGAAACAAGAGTTGAACTTACAGAACAATCTAGATTAGTAATTGATGAATTTGTATATGACCCTGCAAATGATGTGGGGTCATTATCAATCAAAGCAAGTTTAGGTACAGTGCGTTATGCAAGCGGTCAAATTGCTAAGAAATACAAACAAAATGTAAAGATAAGAACTCCTAGTGCAACAATTGGTGTACGTGGTACAGACTTTATTATGGTTGTTGACGAAATGGGTGGTTCAATGATAACGCTTCTACCCAGTTGTGATACGGCTGGTATGTGTTATGTAGGAGAGATAGAAGTAATGACTGACGCAGGATTTGTTGTATTAAATCAAGCGTTCCAAGCAACACAAACTGTACACGGTATGCGTAAGCCAAGTCCGCCAGTACTATTAGATTTAGATGAAGATCAAATTAACAACTTATTGATTTTACGTAAGGCCGATCCTATTGAAGAATACAATCAACAAAAAATGGCAGAACGTAGAAAACTAGCAGACTTTTTAGGTATTGACTTTTTACAGTTTGATGGACTAGACGGAGATGCACTAAAAGATAGCATAGAAGGCATTTGGAAAACAACATTAGATGAAACCGACTTTATGTTAGCAGACATGCTACATGACATGCTAGATAAAATGAATCAAGCACTTGCGGCATTGTTCCAAGATGAACTTGCTAGGCAAAACAAAAGACTTTTATCTAACGTACCACAAGTAGGATTTGATCCTGAAACACAAATTAGATTAGATCTAATTGAGCCTTTCTGGGTATGGCAACGTGAAGACTTTGAACAAGGCGGATTTATAAGATTAAGATTAAATAATCAGTACGACTACACATTAGAAGTACAACAGGGGGAGTTCTTTCTATATGATTATAGATTGGGTAGCGAAGGCAACAATAGTATTACTATTATTCAAACCAATAACTAGTTTTGCTAATGATATTTACATGGACCAAGTAGGTGATTCCTTCACCGGCTCTATAACTCAAGACGGCCAAGATAATAGTATTCGAAGTCAAGCCCTTACTAGCGGTAATGCCCAAATCGTGGGTAACACCAAAACTTTTACGGTTACACAGCAAGGTGATAATAATAGATCAGGGTTTTGGACTAATGGTAACACTCAGGTAATGACACTTACACAAGAAGGTAATTCTAATGTAAGTAAACTAGACAATCACGGAGACAACAATGATATGTCAGTCGTTATTGACGGTAATAGTAATTCTACACATACTGAAATAGGCAATGGTGGGGATATCAATAATCAAATTGCAGTAACAATAGACAACGGTGATAGTAATGCAGTATATACTGAAGTACAAAACGGCAGTACAAATAGTATAGACATTCAACTACATGAACAAAGCAACAACATCAATAGAGTTACAGTAAATGGTAGCAACAACAATGTAAAAGCATGGCAAGGCAAGCACGAAGATGGTTCAGTAGATACTGATGAAACTGGCGACAATGATGTGTATTGGGTTGTTAGCGGTAGTAACAATAATCTTGCAAGTTATCAAACAGATGACAACAACAATGGTGGACAGCATATTGCAAACTATGTTTCAGGTAGTGGTAATGATGTGAAACATACACAGCGTGGCGCAGGTAATCACAGAGGCTTTGTTGAAATTACTGGAGACAACAATGACGTTGAACTATTACAACGTGGCAACACTGATACACAGTTTGCTGATA
>Ga0209336_10000295_pt1 | contig 26152 bp, 27 predicted proteins | sample LinPmetageLP32_FD_184042 | JGI IMG/M metagenome (GOLD analysis project Ga0209336, IMG submission 184042) | Marine viral communities from the Pacific Ocean - LP-32 (SPAdes) (version 2) | ecosystem: Environmental > Aquatic > Marine > Oceanic | place: Pacific Ocean | collected 2009-08-23
TTACAAAATTCTTCTAAAGTTAATATATGTGTTTTGTATCCACGAGTCTTTTCCTCATCTTTCAAATGTTTGATTACTGTTTTACTAATGGTATAATCACCTCTTATGATATAAACCTCTTTATAGTTATACTTTTTCCAATATTTCCATACTTTGTGAGGAATTTTTTCTTCAACACTACCACCAGTATTTTGATTTGTACAATCTGCATATATGATTTTATTTTCTTTAATTGGTATAATAAAATCAATCTCTGGAGCTCCAGATTTTTGTTTTCTATATGGAAAGTCATTACTTTTCAAAAAAAGTTCTAAGTTTTCTTCAAGTTTAATGCCACTCATGTTTATTGGATTAATCATATTTGTAGGTCTTGGGCTTCCATGTAGAGTTGTCTTTGTAGATTTTTGAGTCTTCCCTTATCTAAAGAGGTTTCTATATCATCAATATACAGATTTAGAATTGTCATTGTATCTTGTGTGTTTGCAACAATATCATCGGATACTGTATTTGCATCTAAGTCTGAAAAGTCCTCTATGACTTTGACTTCATAGCAATCTGCTCGAAGCAACTTATCAACAAATTGGTCAAACTGATACAAATCTTTTTTGTTAACAACAATAACTTTAACATAGTTGTCTTTGTATTGAGTAATATCGTGGTCTTTGTAATTAGTAGTGGTATCATCATAATATATTTTCTTATATATTGTTAGAGGATTTACGATACGATCTAGTTGCCGTGTTTCAGTATCAAAGATATGAAATCCTTTTTTATCTCCGCAATCATTCCAATAAATCTCATATGGATTACCGAGATAATAAATATGACCATCATCAGATTTAATGTGGAAATGACCACTAAAAACTGTATCAAACTTTCTAAACAAATCCTTAGCATATCCATTTTCGCAATGTACTCCTTTAATCATTTCAAAACCTTGAACTTCAAGGTGGCCCATTAAAATGTCTGCTTTTGATTTATCCATAGCAGACATAGTTTTAGCGTGATTAGACGCATTAATCCATGGCACTAACATAACAGGTAATCCATCAAGTTCAATTTCTTTTGCTTCTGGATAGATATGCACATTATCATATCTTGTGCCAATCAGTTCTGTTATTGAGTTTACTTCATTAGTATTTTTAAAATAGGTATCGTGGTTTCCAACAAGAATATGAAGTTGAATACCTAAGTCTGAAAATGGTTTGATAAACCTTTCTCTGAAATTCTTTGCAGTTCTATATGAAACAAACTTGCGTCTATCCATAATGTCGCCTAAGTGAAGGCAGTGTGTAATATTATTTTCTTTTAGATATGGAAAAAAATGTTCTTCATAAAATTTAAAAAAGTATTCACTAAAATTTTGATTATCATTTCTTGCACCAAAATGAGTATCGGTTATAATTGCTACTCGCACTTATCATTCTCCATAAAGTTTTCTAATCCTTTAGGTAATTTTTCTACAGCGTCTTTCTTTTTGGGTTTATACACAGCTTCGTCAGGCACCATTATGTGTGGGTCAAACCCACCCTCAATAGGATATATTGTATCGTCACCTTCATTATTAACACTCTGTATAAACTCTTGTGATTGAATCAACATATGTTTTACATGAGTTTGCTTTTTCTCTTTTTGAATCCTACGAAGAAATGCATAGTAAATAATTTGAGTAAAATAAGAAAAAGGATTTTTAGATTTCTCTGGATTAAAGTTATGAATATATTGCAGACAATTTTCTATACCATCTGAAATCATTTCTTGACGATATGTATAGTTAATAAAATTAGGTCTATACGATAAGCCATTTGCAATCTTTAGAAAGCACTCGCCTATGTATTCTGTTACTCTGGGTTTGGGTTCACCCATTTCTTCTGCTTCACGACATTCTTCTTTCCAATCAATCATCGATTGATGAAAGACTTTGTTGTCAACGTAATGAGCACCCTTTACTTTCTTTGTTGCCATAGTAAATTCCTTTTCATATTATTAGTAACCATTCTACACGAAAATAGTTGTAATGTCAAGTAAATTATTGTTTTTAATTAAATTAATTTAGCTAAGTACTGCTTCTTAGTAACATGTTACGAATATGTCCAATCGCTCTAGTTGGATTTAATCCTTTAGGACAAACTGCAACACAGTTTTGTATTCCATGACAACGGAAAACACTAAAAGGATCTTTGAGATTGGACAATCTTTTTTCAGTATCATTATCTCTTGTGTCTGCTAGGAAACGATATGCCTGTAATAAACCAGCAGGGCCAATGAACTTATCTGGATTCCACCAAAATGAAGGACAACTAGTTGAACAACAAGCACACAGTATACACTCGTAAAGTCCATCTAACTTTGCTCGATCTTCAGGTGATTGTAATCTTTCCCTTTCAGGTGGAGGTTCATCATTAACAAGATAGGGTTGGATTTTTTTGTATTGAGTATAAAACTGAGTCATATCTATAACAAGGTCACGAATTACAGGTAGGCCTGGCAATGGACGAATAATTAACTTGTTACCTTTTACACATTCAGAAATAGGAGTTATACATCCTAGTCCATTCTTTCCGTTTATATTCATACCATCAGAACCACATACGCCTTCACGACAGGATCTACGATAAGAGATAGTGGAGTCTTTAGATTTTAACATACCCAATACATCAAGAACCATAAGGTCTTTTCCTTGAGGGTCAAAATCATAATCCTGCATATAAGGAGATTCATCTTTCTCAGGATTATATCTATAGATGCTTACTTTTAACATAACACAAGAAATCCTTATTTACCTATTGACAATACACCGAACTGTATGTATAATAGGACTTGTCCTCTTTCAGATATAAAGCTTAATGATATATGTTGATGTTAGATTTTCTAAATGACTTTACTATTTCATCTAAACTTAAATCTTCATCAATTATTTCTTGTTCTACTATAGATTCAAGGTCTTTATCAGTTGCTTCAACACTTGATAATTCCATTCTTTCAATAGTTGTCATAACATATTCATAATATTTTATAAGACCAATACTCGCTGGAGTCATAATTACAATTGAGTTTCTTTCTATTTGAAATACGTTTTCATCAGAATATGGTTGCAACCACCTTCCTAAAGCTAAGGATTCAGATGCCCCATTGTCTGTAACTTTATTAATAGTTTCCATTTTTAATGGTTCAGATATATTTATTTGTGTGTCTTTTATTTCTAAAACTTCACAAACAATGTCTTCGCCATTAGATAATTTTATAACTTGGTATGACATTATTTTATCCTTTTCTCACTTATATTTATATATATCATAATGTAACTTTATTGACCTTAAATTCAAATTGTTCTTCTTTGTAAATCTTTAATCTTTGTTTAAAATGTCTGTATGTAAAGTTTGGCGAATTTGATTTGTATGTCATGTTATCAGCAATATCAAACAAACGAACACTTGATTTAGATTCTGATTGTCTAAGTCCTCTACCGATAGATTGTAAAACTCTAACTCTACTTTTCGATGGTGAAGCAAATACGATATTGTGAATATTACGAATATTAATGCCAGTAGAAAAAGTACCATAAGACGCAACAATAATAGCGTTTTTCTCTTTTTCTGCAATAGCTCTTATTTCTTCTCTTGTGTTTGTTGTTGTTCCACCATATACAAAAAATACTTTTCTGTCTAACTTATTTATCTGTTCGTATAATATAGAACCATGTTTCTCTACTAGTTGAAAAAGTAATAATGTATTTCCGTTAATAGAGCTACAGAGATTTTCAATAAACTTATTTCTTTTTAGATGTGATACAAGATAGTTTATTTCTTCAGCGTAAGTGTAGTGTTTTACTCTTTGTGATTCTTCTTCTGTATGCCTTAGAACAACACAATCAATATTAAGTTGTGCAACAGTTTTACTATCCATCAACTCCTTTGTGGTAATAACTTTTTTTACTTTACCAAATAAACCTTCCAATACTAATCTGTGTGTCTGTGTTCCGTCTAGTGTTCCTGTTAGTCCAAATCTATATTTTACATCTCTACTGCGAACCATAATATCAGTAAGTGATTTTGCTTTAAAAGTATGAGCTTCATCTCCAATGATACAACCAAATTGTGAAAAGTATGGACTTTGCATTTTATATACAGACTGCCATGTTGAAATAATAACAGGTTTTGTTTTATGTGTCTTGTCTTGTCCTGCATAAACCTTGTGAATATTTCTTTCACTCCATCCGTAATCGACAAAATCAGAAGTAAGTTGTTCAACTAAAGAAGTTGTTGGAACAAGAATAAGCATTTTTAATCCCATCAGATGATAATATCTAACAAGTGTGTATATTATAAGTGACTTACCTGAAGCAGTAGGAGATAAAAGAAGGCAACGATTTGTTGATAGAGCATGATGAATTGCATCAATTTGGTAATCACGAAACTCGATAGGTAAACCTTTAGAAGTAGGCTTTAACGATATAGCAAAATCCTCAACTTTCTGACGATCTATAACTTTATCATCTTCTATTCCAGATTCGATTGTATATTGAATTGACTTCTTATCACAATATTCTTTTATGTAAGGTAAAAGACCAACATAAATTCTACCATTATGTGGAGAAAATAATCTAATTTTACCATCCCAAATCCTATTTCTATAGGTTGGCATAAACTTTGCGCCCGGCACTTCAAAGCAAAAATAGTCTGACAACTCTCTAGCCAAGTCCTCATTCACATCACACTCAAGATACACTTCATTTATCTTTGATATTTTCATAATATTTTATTTAACCATAGGGCCTAACATCCACCCAACAATACTTTTTTTTACACCAGATGTCACAGGTCTTACTCTGTGCCACATGTCAGAATTGAATATTATACAATTCGCATTATTTTGTTTTTTTACTTCTAAATATCTAGGTGATGTATCAGGGCTATAAATTTCTAAGTCAAACTCTCCACCCTCATAATTATCATTTAAAAATATTGAAAACGATAGTTTTCTAATTCTACCATCAGTATAGGGAATATTCCTTACATCTTTGTGCCAACCATACTCTTGGTCATTTCCATATTCTGAATACTGTAATGGTTCTATATTGTCTAAATGTAAAGATGAAAATTGTTCTGCCTGTTTTTTCATCACAGAAAATACTTTTTGACAAGTATTTCTATTTTTTATCCACGAAACACTAGAAGTTCTTGTTGTTAGTCCACTAACTTCATTTATACTACCTTTTTCTAATGCATTTTCATTATTTTTTAATACTTCTTTAATTAACTCTTTTGGAAAATTTGTTATTAAGTAGTTTGCACCAATCATTATGGATACAAACCAAAAGAAGGACGCTTTGGACGATCCTTATTTTCATCAATTCTAACTACTGTTTTAAATACAACACAAGTTCTAAGCTGATAACACTCTCTACTTACTGGTTGTGCTTGATGTGGTAGGTAAGCAGGAAACTTAATTAATCTGTTACCCTTATAATTCACATGAGAGGTAATATCTTTTATCGCATCATCATATAATACAGTTCCACCACCCCACTCATTCTTCCAATCCAATCTAGGATAATATATAAATGTTAAAGCTCCGTCATCTCGATGAATGTGTGGTTCTATTCCATGTGTGTGTGCATTGAGATAAGCACGTTCCAGTTCTAGTTCTGGCCACTTTAGTTTGATTTGTTGCCAGATAGGCCAGATGTCATCACGCAGAGAACCTTCGCAATGTCCAGCAAAGACATGCCAGTGTTTATTTAAACCATTCTTCACAGAGTCATAATCAAACTTCCACGATACTTCTCTTAACTGCATATCAATTAATTGTGCAACATGTTCTTCTAAAAAACCATCATAAAAGTGCATCATCAGTATGTTAGTCCTGCTTCAAATTTCTTCCATTCAATTGCGTTCTTAATATCCCACCCACGATTATCAACGGACTTGATAACTCCTTTGATATAATCAACTACAGTTTCTAAGTAACCAACCTTGTTTTCTGCATCAATAATTTCTTCATCAGATGATATATAAACTGCTAAATCTGTTTTGAGAACTTTGAGGTCAAATGGTTTAGTTGCATAGATTTTTGCATCAGATTTACCACCATAGTATTCCCACTTTTCACGATACAATCGTTTGTAATCTCCTTTTGCTTTAAACAAAAGAAGCTCGTATCTAGATTTGTGGTCTAAGTATTTGGCTTTAATTTCTTGGTTTTTTAATGATTCGGTATCTAAGTGTTCATTATCTACTTTCAAGTCATTTTGGACTTGAATTTTTAATTCATCAAGGGTCATTATTACTCCATATTATAAGGTGACTATCTCGTATAATTTATAACGAAAATCAATTGTTGCTGTCAAGTATTCTACATCTGATACATTTTGGTTGTATTCCAGACTACTAAGTGACACAGGGAACATATCAGAAAACCGAACCTCTACAATAGGGTTGTTTTTGTTTGATAAAATAGATAGTGTCGCATCTGAATAAAACGATTTGTCTGCTATAGGTTTTCCAACTTTACCAATATCAGTATTACCACCAGCACCAGCGACAGAAGTATTAGATTTAGTAGAACGAAAATCTGTAAACTGTTGTCTGCTCTTTGGAAATCCAATACCAATTATCCAGTTGTGTAGCTCTGCATAGTTTTCTAGGTACTCGTCCACAATAAAAGATACACTTAGATTTTCATAGGTAACTCTGTCACCAATGATAGGTATTTCTTTGAATGGGGTTTCTAAGTTTATTTCACTCAAGCCAATGCCGGGAATATTTGCAGCTGTAGTAAAGAACTGCACTTTGGGAAGTTGGTTAATCATAAACCGAAATTGAGTCGGACTAGAATAATCTAACTTATCTGGTTGTCTATTAAGTGGTGAGGTTTCTGTTGTCATACTATTATTTATAAGGAAATAAAAGACAAAAAAAACGACCCGAAGGCCGTTTTTCTCGTAAAGTAACAATTCTTACATAAGGTTTGAAACTTTAACTCTGCGATAGTACTTGTTAGCATTCGCAGTAATTGCGATTGCGCCATCTGCAGCAGCCGCGACTGTACCAGTAGCGAATGGGTTAGCAGAAATTCCGTAACGAGTCTTAAAGCCGATTTTTGGTTGGAAAGTATTTTCACCAACCGCACGAACCATTTGTAGAGGAACGTATGGGCAGTAGAACATACCAGCGTCATAAGGTGAAGTACCTTTATAACCAACAACATAGTATTGTGAAGCAGATACGTTAGCAGAATATGGATCAACATATACTTTATAACGTCCGTTCATAACACCAACGAATGTAGTTGAAGTATCATCAACATTCAAGTTGTTGTTAAGAGCAGGAGTGTAGTCAAGAACACCAGCCATTTGAAGTGCCGAAGCAACATCAGCTGATACGATTAACATATTACCTTTACCTCTACGAGTTTGTTGTCCGATAGCATTTGCATCTCTTTCGATTGCGAACATTAAACCTTTGAATTTCTCAACAGACCAACGACCATTTGAGTCAGTGTCTAAGTCGAAAATTCCAGCAGTAGTTGTGTTTGCTTGAGCACCTTTAACAGCAGAAACATAGATGTTGCGAACAACTTCTCTGTTTATTTCTGCAAGGATTTCAGAAGAAAGGATATTAGCAAGTTCGGTTTCTGCGTCAAGACCATGTATTGCTTTAAGATCCTGTGCAAGTTCCATAGTGTACTCTGCTTTAAGAGCGCGTGTTACAGCAGTAACAGTGTGCTTCTCAATTGAGAACGCCATTTCACCGAATGCGTTAGTACCTGAGTCACCTAGTGCCTCACCTTGTACTGTAGTCATACCAGTTGCGGAAGTATAAGTTCCAGCTGGTGAATCGTTCAATACGGCAGGGTTAGTTTCAGTTGTACCAATATCTCCACCACCGATAGTACCAGCAGCGTTTTGGTTTGCTAAATCAGGGAAAGCTTCATCAGCAAGTGCTTCAGCACCATCCATTGATTGTAGACGAGCGCGCATTGCAAAGATAAGACCAGTTGGCCCTGTCATTGGTTGTACACCACAAATGTCATATGCAATCAAATTAGGCATAGAGCGTCTTACTAACGATATTAGAATGGGATCCCATGTATCTAAAGAGGCATTTCCACCAGCAAAGTTAGTTGATACTGTTTCGTTTAAGAAGTTTTTGTCTTCTCTTAAAGCTTTTTCTTGGTTTTCCAAGATGATTGTAGTTACTGCACGCTTATAACTATCCTTGATCTCAGGAAGATCAGGGTGTTTAAGGACAGGTGACCACTTTTCTTGTAGATGTTCTGTTTGAAACATTTTGTTTCTCCTTTATATATTTCTACTATTTATAATATTGTTTATTTTGCACTATTTGGCAGTCCTACCAATCGCAGACATATAAGCTGTCATTGATTGAGAGGTGTCAATGTCCTGTGCGATGCCAGAGTCTACATCATCAATTGTTTCAGTAACTTCTGTGATAACTTTAGTTGAAGGGAAATAGCTTTCCTTCAATGTAGAAAGTTTCTCACGATAAGATGCTTCGTTTGCGAAGTCAACATCTTCAATCAGCGACTTAAACTTTTCAATTTCGGTATCAGCCAAGTCTGAGGAAACCTCTGACATGACAGATTCTTTCACTAGTGTAGCATTAGCAGATTTAATTTCGATGTTGGACTCCATCATCTCATTAATCTTACCTTCTAGTTCAGAAATCTTTTCTGATTGTGCTTCAAGCACAGCATATTTTTCATCTGGAACATCAACGTAATGGTCTTCAAACAATTGTTTCAAACCTGAGATAAAGTCTTCAGCGATTTCGCCTTTCAAGCCTCTTTCGATAGCCAACTCGTTCTCTTTCATCCATTCTTCAACAACATAATTAAGATAAGTGTCAACCTTTTCAGTTAACTCACCTTTAGTTGTGGTAATATTTTCTTCCAGTTCAGATTTATATTCGTCTTCCATTCTTTCAACTTCAGAACGAACTTTAGATTTAACAGCAGCCTCAAAAACTGTTGCGGCTTTGCGTTTAAATTCTTCAGAGAGGTCACCCTCACCTGTCATCAAAGCTTCAACATGTTCAGAAACATCAATAGACTTCAGACGATTTTCGACTGATTCCTTCTTGACCTTTTCTTCTTCTGTTTCTTCTGGTTTAGCATCCATTTCCATATAGGCGGCAGCTAAAGTTTTTGCCTCACTTGCAGGCATTTTTTCCATTTCTTTGATTTTGTCATACATAGCGTTGATAGCATCTTTTTTGGTTTTCATTTCCATCTTAGGTGCATCATCGTCTTCTTCTTCTGCAATAACTTCACCTTCTGGAACATGTCCAGCTGCGAGTGATTTAGCAGTTTTCTTTAATCCATCATTTGGTGTGTCCATTTTATCGGCCGCACCTTGTGATTTTTGTTGTGCATCTCCACTTACTTGTTTCACTTTACTAGCGATCTTTTTAGCAGGAGAGTCTTTTTGCTCTGGATCAGTAACAGCTGCGCCAGTATCTTCTACTTCGCCCTTTATACTATCCATCTTATCGGCAGCACCAGCTGATTTCATAGGAGCATCTGCACCATTGGCTTCATCAAGTTCGCCAAGTACCTCTGCTTCTAATTCCTCAATGGTTTTATCTAATTCATTTGCCATGGGGATTAACTCCTTATATTGTTATAGTTATTTATAAAACTAAAGTTTTTGAAGAAACTTAGCAAAGGCTAAAGCATCCGCTTTAAAATTGCCTGTCCTATGGTTTCTTTCAATGTCTTCTTTGATCTTAGCAACCTCGGCTTCTAAAATTAAGCCATTGTTCCAGATCCATTCTTTTCCTTCCATAATACCCTCAACAAATGCGTTGGGAGCAGATGGGTCAGCAACAATGTCTGCTGCTGTCGCAAGGTAAAAATCACTTCTCACTACGTTAGCCCCATTTTTCTGGTCTAAACTTCCCATACCCCTAGATGAAACACCTAGTTTCGCACCATCATCCATAAGAGATTTTACAATCTCACCCATTGGTGTACTAAGAATCTTAGCTTCACCAATAAAGTTTTTACCATCTGGATAAAGTGCAGTAATCATGTGTGATGCTCTCTCAAGATTGACTGTTGGCCCATCTGGGTGTCCTAACTCTCCGAAAGCACGCTTTTCTGAGATATACTCTTTGTTATATCTCTTTACTTCTTTACTAAGAATTTCCATAGGATACATACGACCATTTCGGTTTTTTATATCTGCTTGCATGAAAATGCCTTTGATCTTGTAATCCTTCTTACCATTTTCTTTTTCTTCTATAAGATAATCGGTATCGGATTCAATATGTTCTGATATAAGCTTTAATGTGTAACCCATAGTCCTATCCTTATGTTGTGAAACCTTCACCTTTTCTAAATTCTAAAATAACAAATCCAGAAGTAGTTGCTGTTTGTGCAGTAATATCTGCTGATGTTGCAGTTGTGTTTGTTGCAGTACCTTTGATTGCACCAGCAGAACCATCATAGTGTCCAGTTCCAGAAAGGTGTAGTGCAACTACATCAGCTGACGCACCTTTAAATTCGATAATACAATCGTTACTGTTATCAGTATCGTAATTACCGATAGAAAATGACCACCATGCTCTTAGTAAATCTAACTTTGCACCATTCGCAAATCCGTCTAAACCAGATCCATCTAAAATGAGGTTGGTTGCAGTATCACTTGCAAAGGTTGCTTTAACAGTTACCATTCCACCTGCTTTTGGTGCATTGACCACTGTATCTCTCAATGTTGCTGTTACGAATGACATTATTTACTCCTTAAAATGATAACATCTCTTTTTCAAAATATCCCATAAGTTGCTTTTCAGGCACTTTATATTTCTTGGATATCTGATTAATAGTTTTCTCAAAAGTATTTAGGAAATCTGAAGGTTTAGCATCCATTTTTGCAAAAATATCATCAACAGCACCTTTCATCTTGGGAGATAACTTCTTATACTCCCTAGATTTCTTGTGTTCATCTTTCTCTGGTAAAGATTTTAAAAGGTTGCTAAACTGTTTCATCTGCCTCAACTTCTGGTATGTGGTTCTTAATAAAAGAACCAGCTACTTCTTTTCTTTTGTCTTCTAATGCGTCACCTACTTTTGCTGACATTGCATTTTTGAAAGCATCTTCTGCTCCCATCATATCTTTTTGTTGTAATGAACTTACAAAATCTTCTGCACTCATTTTTCTTCTCCATTATTTTTTGGTGGTGTTTCACCATCGTATTTACCTATGTCATCTGCTGGTATCGGAGCTCCATCCATAGATGGGTATCTTGTAATACCATCAGTATTTTGTGGAACATCAACTCCACCTTCATCTGGGTCAAGTCCTGCTTCTGTATTCATTTGAACTTGCATATCTTCAATCTCTGCATCAGTAAGATTAAGAACATTTTTCTGTACCCATTCTTTACTAAAGAATGTACCAATATAAGATTCAATAGAACCTAATGCACTAATTCTATCTTCAAGAAGTTCTGCTCTTTTTAATTCTGCAAAGTGTCCGTCTTGTAAGAAATCATACTGAATGTGTTGTGAAAGTTTTTTCCAATCCTCAAGAGTAATAATACCTTTAAGAATAAGTTGTGATTTTAGAATGTCAGTAAATATTGGAGTAAACTTTTTTCGTAGTCTTTGTACGAACTTAGTAAACTTCAATTCATCTCTAGTAATCTCTGTAGAACGACCAAGACTAAATCCTGCTTCAGCTTCTAAACGAGAAATAGGAACATTCAAAGATTGGAATAGTTTCTTTTTGAAGTATTGAATGTCATCAATCTCGCCAAGATTAGAACCACCAGCAAGAGTGGTAATTTCTGTACCACGACCACCCTCTCTACGAGGCAACCAGAAATCTTCCAACATTGACATTTGATTTCTGTCATCTCTGATTTCACCAGTAGATGCATCATATACCAATTTGTTACGATATCTGTTCATAACATCTTTTAGATATTGTTCTGCTTTAATCTTAGGAAGATTACCAACATCAATATAAAAGATGCGTCTTTCTGGAGCTCTTGATACTCGATAGATAACAAGAGAATCCTCAATCATACGCAACTGATTGACAGGTTTGATAGCTTTATGTAAATATGAAAGAACATGACCCTTGTTCTGGTCAATTAAACCAGAGGGAACATAGGTGATACTATCTGGAGAAATTTTGATTCCTTCAGTAGTTCCTGTTTTTAATCCTTTATCGTTATAAAGATAATACTCATTTACTTTTGTAACAAGTTCTACACTTGTGCCAGGCTTTACACCTTTGTTTATTTCTTTAACTTTACGAATTTTCTTAGGTTCAATATATCTTAATTCTTGAATACCTTTTTTGGGATTCTTTTGGTCAATGACCTTATGATAAAAAACACGACCATCTACATACCATCTACGAAATATGTCGTGTCCTTTTGTATCAAAATCAAGAAGTTCTAAGACAGTATCAAATTCTTCTCTGATACGATCTTTAATTTTTTTAGGATATGCAATCCTATCAAGAATAATTGCAACTGCTTGATCTCTTTCATTTGCAACAATACCTTCATTGATAATATCTTCGATTGCACTATCGCACTCAGGTTGTTGCGCTATATCTCGGTATCTACGAATTAAGTCATGCTCAGTTCGTTCTCTACCATCCGTATCTAGAAGTTGGCCATAGAAACCACCACCAGCAACCTCAAGAGTTCCGTCCTCTGAACTAGGTTCAGTAAACTTTTCTTCAGAGCTGGTGTTTCCAGTACGTTCAAACTTAAATCCAAATAATTCAGCCATTATATGTTTATCTCCTACCTTGTGTTATATTTAGTAGGTTTAGAAACTCACGCCTGAAGGTTCAAAGTGTTGGTATCTAAAGTTTATCTCGAATGTTTCAATTTCAGTTGCTTCTGCGTTCGATAATTCGATTGCAGCAATTGAAGTTGGAAACGCATTTCTAAAGATATAACTTTTTAGAACTGTATCATCTCTGTCTAATTGTTCAACAGTTAAATCTGTTTGATAATCAGCAGGAGAAATTACACCAGTATTATCAACATAACTGTTAATACCATTCTGCCATAATTCCATTGCGTTTCTAATCATAAAATCAGTATCGTTATAGACAGTCACATTCCAAGTTTCAGGCGCTGGACGATCACCTGTAATGTAAATATTTCTACCCCTAAATGGAACTGGAATTTCAGTTAATGTTGATGCTGGTAATTGTGCAGCAGTTACAAGAAATGAAGTTCTACGAACATCTAATCCAATAGCAATACCAGAAGGTGGAGTCATTGTTACTCTAAATTGGTTAGCTCTAGCACCACCACCAATCAGATTTGCTTTAAAGTCATCTATACTAGCCATCTTATCCTCCTACCTCAGAAAATGATACGCCTGTTCTTACAGCGATAAAGTTAAGTGAAATAAAGTTGATAGACCTAGCAGGTTTGATAAAGATGTCTGCAATAAATTCGTTTCGGTCAATGACCTCACCTGTATTGTTAGTTCCATCTGCAATAACACTAAAGTCTGTTATTCCCCTTCTTCCCTGTATATCTCTCAAAAAAGGTTCAACTAAGTTTCTAAATTGTGCTCTTGTAAACTCATCATTGAACTCAAAGAGTTGGAATTTAGCAGCAGTTGAAATTGCTTTTTCAAGAAGTAAGAACAAACGCCTTACATTGATTCTATCAAATGCACTTGGTTTTGAAAGAGCAGTCTTGTCACCAAACAGAACCACACCTTGGCCTGGGAAATTGACAACAGGATTTATTCTTGCCTTGTAAAGTTGATCTCGTTCTGCCTTAGTTGGGTTGAACGAAAGTTTTACTGCACCTCTAACATTTCCTCTATTGAAACCAGCAGGGGAAAAGAATGAATCTGCAATTTGGTCTGTGAAAGCACAAAGACCAGCAGTATCACCATTCAAAGGTACGAAACGGAATACATCGTTGTACTTATCGTACATATACTTATAACCACTATCGAAAACCATATAAGATGAACTTGGGCAAGTATTGAAACCATCTACAACATTTTTAGTTGCAGTGATTGAATCTGCGATTCCTACTGTAGCACCACGATATGGAGAAACAAATCCTACACAATCTCTGCGAGTTTCAACAAGTGAAGTAATCATGGTTACATGAGTATCCATTGCAGCTTCTGTGTCAGCAACAGCACTAGATGCACCACCTAATACTAGGTTAATGTCTAATGTTTCTGTGTTTGCAAACAAGTCGTATGCGAGTTCAACTTCACCAGCTGTTACACTATAATCATCTGTACCGCCAGTCAATGCAGAAACATCAACTCCAGATACTAATGTATAGTCTGTACCAGTTGCAATATCTGTTCCCCAGTTAGAACCAGCAGCAAGATGGTCTGTCCAGTATATGAACTGTGATTGTGCAAAGATAACATCTGAATAATAGTTGTTAGAACCTTCAGATGTTTTTGCATTAGGATTTTTTGACATATTAGCAAATACTTCAATCATCGCAGCAGTTCTTTGTCCAGCAACATCAACATCGAATCCTGTAACATCTCCTGTTGTGTCATATACTGCAACATGAATTTCGTCTTTTTCTCCACGACCATTTGCAGTTGACCAAGCAGATGTGCCGGGCGCTGAATCAAATAAGTCAGAGAATCTCCAACGTCTTGTAATAAGTGAGTTGTCTGGAATGATTGTTTGCAAACCAGCTCCAGCAGGGTCATCAAGGAAACGAATTGTTAAAGTTTCACTTGAAACAGCAGTTACTTCGTATTCTTCACCTTTTGATTCTACTTGTGTATCTTTTGAAAATACAAGAGGTATGTCGTTTGCAACTATGATTGCTTTATCAAGAACAAGGTTTTGTTGGTCAGTTATTGATGCAACTTTAACAACTACATCTCCGTCTGATATACCAGCACCAAGTACTCTATCTCCAACTACGATTGTACCAGAGTTTCCGTCAACTACTAAGTTTTTAGTAGCAACTGTGATTGCACCAGCAACTGTTGCAACAACAGCTGAAGCAGTTTGGAAAGAAATGATATCACCGATTGCGATTGTAGCATCAGTTGCATCTTGGTTATCTACTGTAATTGATAAGTCACCAACTGCACCAGCACCATTTACTAAGTTTAGTGAACCTAATGGTTGTGCAAACGCTCTTGCACTTGGACAGATATCAACACCAAGTGAGTTACCATGTGTTCCAGCAGTCCTTGCGGCCCATTCTCCATGAGAACCAGATCCATCTTCAAAAGATGCTTGATAGTGGTCGTCATCACGAATGAGAATACCAGAGTTTGCACCAGCATTTAAAATACCAGAAGCAGCTCTAACTACTTTTAAATTATCTGCATATTGTAAAAAATTACTTGCAGTAAACCATGCTTCAAAGTTACTTGAATTTGGTTTACCAAATGTTCTAACCAGTTCTACTTCTGAAGTAATTGTTGTTACTGAAGAAACTGGCCCTTTTTGAAACGCACCGGCGATTGCACCAACAGAGGTTGCAACAGCTGGAACTACATTCGTTAAATCTACTTCTCTGACACTAACGCCAGGCGAGACTAAAAATGACATAATTCTTGCTCCTTAATCTAGAGATTACTCTTTTTGTTAATAGTATTTATAAAAACTAAGTTTCTAAAAACTGTGTTTTATATGCTGTAAAACTTATAAATACATGTATGGTAAATAAACATTACGAAAAATATAAAGAAACTATTAAAAAGGTAGCTCGTAGGAACTATCAAAAAAGAGTATCTTGGTTAAATAATCATCTTGGTGACGAATTTTGTATTCATTGTGGTGAAAGTGAAACTGTATGCCTTAAACTTTATCCACATGATGTATTAATTCGTAAACAAGCAAAACGTGTTGGTACTAATAACGAAAGTAGAAAAGAAGTGCATAAATTAATGAATCAATGTAAAGTTGTTTGTTTTAATTGTTGGATAAAACTTGACAATGATTTAATTGAGTTTCTTTAATAACTGCATACTATCTATAATTTTACAAAGTTTAACTTAGTTACCAATTAGAGTCATAATCTCTAACGATTGGACTCCATTTTGTTCCGTATTCGTCTACCATAGTACCTAAGTTTTCATCTTCTAATCCATTAACTTGAAATCCAAATGGAGCCATATCTTGATCTAGTTGATCTTGATTTTCTCTATACATCTGTTCTCTAATATCATTGTTTGTAAGTTCTTTAAAATATGTCTGGTCTGTTACCCACGCAAAGATAAACAAACACGCAACCATATCATCATGGCATCTGTCGTCTGCTTCAAAAGATGAACCTTTAGAAATAAATGTAGATAGTTCGTTGATTGTATCAAAATCTTCTACGATAAGTTTATTATCTTCAATCAATTGTTTTAGATTAGAACACCCTATTTTTTTAACCGCTTTAGTTGTTCTTACACCCAACTGAGCTCTACCACCAGAGAAACCACCACCCAAGATTTGTCCAGCACGACCACGCATAGATGCCATAATAAGGTTATCGTATTCCATATCAAACTGCATTGCGTTAGCAACCTGTTCTCCAATATCATTTACTTCAATCAAAACAAATGCCATGTTATATGCCTTTGCAACTTGATATATTTTCTGTGGAAACAACAGGGGTTTTATTTCGTTATCTCTGTACTTTGCAACCATCTTGTACGGAACTTCTGTAACATCAAATACAATGTACGCTGAGAAGTCGTTAGCTACTCCTCTGGCGACATCAGCAGTCAATAGGTAGGTATTACCCTCCTTTGGTTGTACATAGACATCTAATCCAGCATTTGACTGAATTGGAGTTTTATATGTCAAACTTCTTAACTTTGATGGAGATATAAGTGTATTAATAGAACCAAGAAACTCACACTCAAATTCTGTGTTAAATTGTTGTTCACTTGTGTTTGCAATAGTTTCCTTTTTCCATTTATCATCTCGGCCTGGCACTTCACTCCAGTGAACCTCTATAGGAATATAACTATTTCTTCCTTCCTCTGCATCTACCCATAGTTTGTAAAACATATTCATACCATGAGGTGTGCTTACTATCATTACTTTTGTAGTTTTACCTGATGAGATGGTAGGATATACAGAACTAAAAAATTGTTCAGCAACATTGGATGGTACATACGCAAACTCATCAAGGAAGATAATGTTATAAGAACCACCACGAACCGCACTTGCAGAAGTAGAAGATGCAAGTATTTTAGAACCATTTTCTAATTCTAAAGAACCCTTGTTCCAAGACATAACTCCTTGTTGTAACCAATTGGGTAAATTTTCATACGCAAGTTGTAGTCTGCCTAACAAATCTCTTGCAGTTGAAGCTTTGTTTGCGAGGATTGCAATATTAACACTATCGTTAAATAATGCATAGTGTAATAAATATGAGATCATAATAGTAGACTTACCAGATTGTCTTGGTAGTTTACAAATTGTAAAGCGATTGTTATGAAATGTTCCAACCATTTCTTTTTGGAAGTCGTACATTTTGAAAGGAACTAAACCTTCATCAAGAGAAACAATTTTTACATAATTTTGAATAAAGAATAGGGGATCTTCCATACACTTTGAATATTCAAGTAATTGTTTCTTAGTCCAATTTTGAGATACATTGGCTCTTTTGAGTAGAGGATTTCCAAGATAAGCATTTTTGTTATCTTTTGTTTCAATCACTTATCTGTACCCTTTAACATTTTTTGTAGTTCAGCAGTAGAACCAACAAACAATGCATTAGTTACACTTTTGGGTGCGTTGTTAGGAACTTCTTTTAGTTTTCTCATTTTTTCTTGAAGGTCTGCAAGTTTTTCTGTTACTTCTGCAACTTGTTTAATACCATTCAATGCAACTTCATAAGTTCTTGGGTGTTCTGATTCTTTTGCAAGTTCAAGAATACCATCTATAGCATCTTGACCACGCTCAATAAGATTATAAAGATTTTCTCTTTGATATTTGTAATCGTTGTCAATATCATCTTCATTGGTAGCTGGTACAACGCGAGGAACATTACTCTGTTCCTTAATTGATTTTTCGATAGGGTCAGACTCTAGTATTCCTAAAGCCCCACCAATAATTTTATCAGCGTCTTTCATAACAATCCTTAATTTTCAATATTTACTTTACGTCTGTTCCAGAAACAGGATCATAAGTTTTCGCATCTTCAAAGAATGATGATGTTTCACTGAAACCGAAATCGTCATCTGCATCAGCTGATGATGGATTAGGAGTAACTGTATATCTCTGTTCTCTTTTGGGAGAAACTTCTGGTAGATTTGCAAACTGATCGACCTGTACAGTCTTGATAACACTTGAAGAAGTGACAGGGCCATATAGATAAAACTTAGTTGTAAATGATAAGGTGTAAATGATTGCACGGCGACTTTCAAAGTCACCTTGATAATTGTCCTCGTAACTAACATCTGTCAAGATAATAGGAACATCTTTCTTAATTCCCATGTCCGAGTTATCATTCAATGTGATTGTATAATCTGGTTGAAAAAATGGAAGAATTTGTTCTACAATTTGTAATGCATCATCAGAGTTTTTTGCCATGGCATATAAAGTAATATCCATATTATATGGAACAGGCATATACTGTGTATCAAGTTTTCCTGAAGCACTGCTTGAAGATTTTACTTTTTTAAACTTTTGAACTCGATTCATTTTTCTGGTTGGGTCGTAACTTAATGAACCAATTTCAAAACCTATTCTTGGTAAAGTGATTGCTGCAGCTGTTGCAAGTGATGGGTCTTGATCTAATCGAGCTAACCATTTTTGTTTTGGGCCGTATGCAAGTGGAACTTTCATTGACTGTGTTATTGCTCCAGTATTGTCCTTACGAACAATCTGAATATTATTAAACATTGTTCCGAACGCAACAATTACATTGCGTACAGTTTCATGGTAAAAAGTTTGACCTAACATATTATATTCTCCTTTTTCATTATGTACTACTTCCTACGTCACCAAATGGATTTGATTCTGTAAAATCAATAACAGTATCATCAAGTACATCAAATAACTCATTTTGTGCTGTTTTATCTGTAACATAATCTCCTACTATATAGTCTTCCGAGATTAAGAACTCTGCGTCACCAGTATCAGCTGCATTTTCTAATTGAATAGAACCAACTTCATTTTCAAGTGTAAACTGGAACGCACTTGAGGATCTTGATAGATCATCTTCAATTGTGTCAATAGTATCAATACCAGTAGCAATATCTTCTGAACTATATTCAAATTGTTTGCATCTTAGTTTGTATACAGGATTGTTGTCTAGTTGATAGAAAGGTTCATCGTGATCTACAAAGTTTATCTCAAACATTTTTGCAATAACAGGGTGATAAACTAAATCCCCTTCCTGTGGTCTATCTGCATCTGTAGAAGCTATATCCTGTAATACATAAAAGTTGTCATCTCCTTGCACACTTGAAAGTGTAGATGAACTGCCTGATTGATCTATACTTCCAGATTCTAAAAGTATACCCCCACCAGTTGTATCTGTTCCACTTTCAATAACAAATTGACTATCCATTTCTTGGAATCGTTCTTTAGAAACTACAAATGTAATCTCATTACGATTCTCTAAACCAAATTGCGTTATGATTTCTTTGTCGCCACCAAATCCCTCTGCATCTTCTACATACATTTCGATTGGTGTTTGTTTTGTATATGAAGAAAGACTATCTTCTCCAAGTACATTATCTAAAGCAACTGTATCACGATTAACATAATACACATCATGTCCATATATCTGTATGGCTTCTTTGATTAAGTTTTGATACAAACTTCTCTCTGTTGCAAGAGAATGTAGATTACTTGTATGAAATGCACTATTAGTTGACATTTGATTATCCTACCATATAGTCAATTGGTGTTTCAAATGATAACTGAATTTGTTCTTCTAGTCTTTCTAGTTGTTCTTGTGCTTGTTGATAGATTTCTCCACCATTCATTGTGACGCCACCTAACATTGCGACACCATTAAATTTAGAAAGGTTTGCACCCCACTGTCTTTTTATTAATTCCGTTGCATATCTTTTCAAATAGATATCATCAAATACATCACTATATGATGCTGGGTCAATCTTACGATAACATTCAATGATTATAAATTCATCTGCTTCAATATCATTTGTCCAATCCATGTCAATGTATAATCTATTTTGGTGTTGATTAAAACGAACAGGCTTTTCACCAACAAGAATATGTGAAAGAAAATCTAAGTGTTGCATTGTTTGTTGGTAATGTATAACAGAAGTAGAACTAAAATCGTATAGGTCATTCAATCTAAGTTGATACCTAATATCAAACATATTGTTTGTTGCAACATCGTCAAATGGGAAAACATTTAATACAGAAACTACCGCCTCTGGCATTGGAATGAAATTATTTCCTTCTGAGAAAGATGCAGTAATAGTACTATCTACTGGATCTGTTGCAGTTGTAGTTGTATTAGAAAGAGCTCTAGTTTTATCTGCCGCAGTAATCTGATGTTTGAGATACATTTTCTCAATACCATCATAATGATATTGTGCGAAATATTGTAAAGCTTCATCTAACCTGTCATCTACTTGGTCATCAGATACGTTTATGTCAATAACACCAAAACCTAATGCTCTTAGGCAGTATGATTTTAATGTTGCTTTTGAACTTGGAATAGCCATTTTTTCTTCCTTTATATACTATTTAGTCAATAACTAAAGTCCAGCACCAATAGCAATTGCAAATGCTCTAGTTCGTAATTCAGCTGCATCAACATATGCTTTAATTGATTGTTGTGATGCAACCTTTGTTGCAGAGTCACTTGATAAATCGTCTTCGTCTAAAAATGCAGTACCACTTATTCCTGTATTTATAACTGGACTCGTTAAGGTTTTGTTTGTTAATGTTTGTGATGCTGTTAAAAGAGTAATCGCACTTGTGTTTGATAAGTCTGTACTTGCAATAGCAATATTTGCAGTTCCATTAAATGATACTCCTGCTATCGTTCTTGCAGTTTCAAGTGCAGTAGCTGTGCCAGCATTACCAGTAGTATCTTGATTAAGTGTACCAACTGTAAAATCTAACTTTCCGTTTGTATCATCATAAGTAACTGCAATACCACTTTCAGTATTGCTACCAATCATTCCACCAACAACATCTTGTAGTTGTTCGTCTGTTACACCAGCATCTGCACCAATAAACTTACCAGTAGACGATTGATACTTTAGAAACTTACCATTTACTTTTGCGGTATTTCTATCAACATCATCCATAAACTCAAGTCTAACTTCACCACCACCAGCACCAGACATTTGTGATGATGCTATTTGTTGTCCAATGAGTGATCTAAAGTTATCAAACTCTTTTCGTAGAGTTGTAATCTGTGCTACTTCTTCTTTAACTGTAGTTTTTTCTTGCATATCATTAAGATGTACAATAGCCTTATCTACAAGGTCTGCTTTCTTTTCTACATTTGTGGGTTCTTCTACTAAAGATTCTGTTTCAACTTCATCAACAATAATATTTTTAGGTTCTTCAACTATCTCTACTATTGGTTCTGGTTCAATTAGTTCAGAGAATAGTTGTTCAAGTGCTTCTAGTTTTGCACCTTCATTGATTGGTTCAACAATTTTTTCTTGGATAACTTCGGGTGTGGTTTCGGGTTGAATAATCTCATCAAAGGTTTCAATAAGAGTAGAGAACGCTTCTAGTTTCTCTTTTTCATTTAGGGATAATTTTAGTTCAACTTCAATTTGTGCTTCTTTATGGGCTTCATTCAACCCACTAAAAAGTTCAGTAATATCTGCATTTTCTATTGTTGGAACATGGGGTGCATTAACTTGAGTAGTACTTGCAATGTCTTCCAAGTCCTTAAACAAACTAGCAATATCTGATTTCAACTCAAGCTGTGGCGAAGGCATAATACTCCTCTTTATAATTACTATTTATAAGAAGGGGAAATCCTTGTTTTTTTTTCTCATTATTCTAATACAGTTTTAGTTAGTATAGTCATAATTATGCGCCATCATACTTTAATTGTTTTTCTATTGGCCATGTTTGACCTTTACTTGGTTTACCCTGTGAAGTAAATGTCTGTGCATCTCCATCACTTGATAATCCACTTAACGATACTACAGCTGCATCTCCACAGTTGCTATGTGATTCAGAAAGTTTAAATGTATTCGTTGTAGCAGTGTGTACAAAGTAAACTGCATTATTTACAAGACCACCAATCACAGCTGCAACATCGTCATCAGAGTTAACTCCAACATCATAACTAACTTGTTCGTCATCTACAAAGCCATGACCATTGATTGTAATAGTATTATTTGTTGTACTTACAACATCAGAGGATGTTGCATCAATTTCTTTTGAAGTTGATGACGCACCAGCAACAGTTACATATAATGCTTGTAATCCAGCAATATCAGATGTATCATTGATTGCAGTTCTAAGTGATGCATAGTTTGCTCTTATGGCAGTTCTGTATGCAGTAATCTCTGCTGGTATTGCAGTATTCGCTTCTGATTTACGAACCACATACCAATCAGTTTTTGAAAGGAGGCTTGCTGCTTCTGATTTTGCGGATTTTACTTTTGAAGATTGTAATCCAGCAAGAGGTTTTGGTAGTAATGCATCTTTATCACTGTTCCAACCCCAATAATAAAATTCATCAAAAGGCCCTAATGGGTCTTCCCAAGTAAGACCTATAGTATCAGTTTTATAATCATCTGTCCATATCGTCCAGTTTGATGGGTGTTTAATGCCGTCACTATCTGTCCAGCTTCTACCCTCTTTTAAATATGTGCCGCCCGATGTTTTCCAAGGCATTATTTTTCTCCTAATTCCTTACTTATATTTATAACATTTTTAGAATGCATTTGCATACTTAACTGGTGAATCTGCCCATGCATTATAAACATATTTCTTTGAATTGGCATTTAAATTAGTTGTTTTTAGTTTAAATCCATTAGCATAAAACTCAATATGTGCGTTATCTCCACTAGCATCAATAGAAGCAACATTGAGGTTTTGAAAAAGGATGCTTACAATACCATTAAATTGGCGTTCATCGTCATAAATAGTATTATTTTCGCCCGCATTATCAATATGTCTAAGCGAAACATAACTAGGTCTAAACCCAGTATAAACAAAAGCCCCATCTGCTGTTCCATTGCCAACATATCTACCAAATGCTGAGTAACCATCAACCTCTGCAAATACATAAGCTACATACGCTTCACCATCTGCATTTACAGAATGGTTTGTATTAATTGTGAATACAGTAGATGTTGGTGCAGTATCATTAAAAAATGTAGCATCATCAACTCTGGCTCCATTATCATTAAAAACGATACTGAAATCTTCCCCATCATCTTGATGTACATTACCTTGATGGTACATACTCCAATTGTCGCCCACATCCCGATTTTTAATCATTATCATTGCTGGTTTAGCACCTAAACCATGTGCTATAGTTCCTGCAGCCCCTGTACCAGTATAAGTTATAATACTAAATCCAGCATCAGGATTTGCTTGTACTACTGCGGCAGGGTTATTACCACTTTCACTTATTGTTGCTGTTGCTGTTCCACCATTTGCTCTCCAACACCAAGCAACATATGCTTCATTAACAGTGTTATATAAAAGATCATCACCAACAGTAAATCCACTTCCAGTAATAGCCGTTACTCCATCATCATTTGTTGTTTCTTCTGTTGCTTCATTTGCTTGTATTTCTTTAGTTACACCACGAGCTGAATCTGTCAAAACATGGGGATCAGTTGTAGCCCTGTTCTTGATCCAAATCCAGTCTGGTTGAAAATCGACTGCTATCTCGTTATTGCTATTACCACTACCAGTATATAGAACTGGTTGAAAATAATTATTTGCAGCTGCTCCAGCTGCACCTCCTACTGTTGGTTCTGGAAGATTAGCACTACACATTGCAAGATGACCAGTTTTTGGTGTTCCAAAAAATGCCCCAATCCCATTGGCATCTGTATTAGTGCCAGCAGTTTTTGCACCAGAGAATGAGCTGTCTTGACCAAAGTTTGCTTGATGTTCTCCAGTATTTTGGTCTTGCATTGTTGGAATATAAATTCTATCAGTTGGAACTCCTGTCAGCTGAGTTTGGTCTGTACCATTTTTACTATAATCAGCTGTACCATTGTCAAGGTCTATATTAATACCAATAACATCACCATCAGTATAACTTGATCCACTTACTGTCGTGAGGCCGCTCGCTTCACCCCTGACAATAGTTCCATTCCCTTTATAGCCGGCACTTCCTGCCAGTGTTTGGTCAAATTCTGAAAATGCTGTGTAACCATACTCTGAGTTTCCTCCTTGATCTACACATAATACTTCATAATACCATTTACCAGTTGGAGGTAATTTAAAACTGGCAGCGCTTTCTGTTCTGTTTCCTCCAGCATTTCCATGTTCAACTCTAAGATTTCCTTCTTTAAAAGTAGGAAGTGGACTAGCTACATCTTTTCTTCTTCTACCAATTTGCATTACTGCAAAATTATTTTCTGGATTATCAGGAGTAGCACAATCAGATGTTCTTATAGAATCTAAAGCAGTCCAGTTATTATGTTCTCCAGATACATCAGCACCAATGTTATCAGTATCTTCAGTTCCTTCACTCTCTGGTGCATCATGTGCTGTACTTGTAAATTTTAATCTAAAACCATTTGTACCAAAAGTAACATTAGGTTCTTTTGGTATCCAGACATTACTTTTACGTTCACCAAGTGCATCTGGTGATAGCGCTGTACCATCTACAAAAATAACTTCTGCAAGGTATCCGTCAAAATAATTATCATTCGACACGCCACCTCTACCTATTGCGTGATTAGCTGCTACATTTATTTTAGTTACTTGATTTCGAGTGCCGGGAAATGTTGCTGTGCCAAAACTTGTTAGACGAGATCCATTAACATAAATTTTGATTCGATCTGTATTTGTTGCTTGATTTGTATCAGCAACAACTTGAATATGATACCAACTTGATATATCACGAAAAATTCTGGTTGTTATAAGATTTACACTGACTGATCCTCCTTGCAACTCAACAACTCTAAGAAAATCTCCTGCATCTCCGTTGTTAGCAAATTGAATAAGAAACTGATTGTTAGCATCATCACCAGCAGCAAAAAGAGTTTGAACGCCTCCGCCTGAGGCTTCCAAGTTACCACGTTTAACCCATGCAGCCCAAGTCCATAGTCTTTGGTTGCCAGCTCCAGCTGGAGTTCGAGTTAAAGCTTGACTTTGGGCTGCAACCAACCTTAATGATGTTGAAGTAACACCATTGTAAAATGGAGTTACACCATTGAACATAGTTGTTTGAATTGGACTTGTCATTAACCAAATGCCTTCTGAACTGCCCCTAGTATTATTTTACCAGCAGCACTAACTGCATAAGGTATAATATCTCTTGCGTTTGCAGCAGTACTTAATGTGAAACCAACAGAACCAGCAGTTTCGTAATCTGTACCTAATGAAAGTGTTCTAGAGCCTGTACCATCTTGAATACAAACAATAAATCCAGACTGTCCAACTACTTCTGTAGATGGATTGACTAGAGTTACATTACCTGTAAAAGTAAGAACAAAGTTAGTAAAAGTAGCAAAATCTAAAGTTACGTTTCCAGTATTTGTTGTGTCAGTTGAAGTTGCACCGACAACAGCTTTTGAGAAAGTTGTTACACCAGTTGATGCAATTGTTATGGCATCTACATCTGAAGCAGAACCAATAGTTTTTCCATCACCTATAATTATATCATCAGTAAAGGTTGCAATACCAGTTATAGCTGCAGTACCACTAATTTCAACATTACCATTGATATCTATTAGGGTTGAATTGAGTTCTATTTCATCATCAGCATTTATATCCAAATCACCATCAGCAGGAGAACCAATATTAATTGCGGAATCTCTAAATTGTATTACTGATGCAGCATTTAAAAGTAATCCTGTATCATGTACATGAGTTAAAGAAATTTCATCATTAGCACCAAATGATAATATTGCACCATCATGTTGTAATTCTAAATCTTGTGTTAGAGTAATATCTCCATCTGAACCTATAGTGATAGCATCAACATCACTTGCAGAACCAATGGTCTTTCCATCACCTATAATTATATCATCAGTAAAGGTTGCAATA
>Ga0209336_10000299_pt1 | contig 26002 bp, 30 predicted proteins | sample LinPmetageLP32_FD_184042 | JGI IMG/M metagenome (GOLD analysis project Ga0209336, IMG submission 184042) | Marine viral communities from the Pacific Ocean - LP-32 (SPAdes) (version 2) | ecosystem: Environmental > Aquatic > Marine > Oceanic | place: Pacific Ocean | collected 2009-08-23
GAGAACGAGGGCGTGCTAGATTATATTAGACCTGACAATCATGAACTACATTGTATTGAAGATGTTAAAGATTTTATAACTAACAAGAAAGGAGAGTGAACATGAGTAAAGAAAAATGTTTTGGAGTTATGAGTAATGATGAACAATTAAATTATGTATCTGAACATGGGGGTTATGTTGATAATGGCAGAGGATTAAATTCAGATGGACATGAGTTTCGTTGTGATTGTAATTGCCAATGTGATGGATTAACACTTAATTTAAAGGAGAGTAAACATGAGTAAAGACAACCGAGATTTAAAAGCTACAACTTTAGATGTATTTGATTATTTAATGGAAAGGGATTCTGATATTGGGACAAATATTAGAGAATCTTATCAGCTCTCAACATGTATAGAGGAAGATGGAGTTATATACCTTTTAAGAGATGACGACAATAAAGCGTATGGAATAACATCAAATTACAAAATTACAATAACTGAAATAGGAGAGTGAACATGAGTAAAGAACTTACAAGAAATGATTTGGATTTTGATGTGTTAGAAAAGTTATGTGATAAGCATGATTTATTATTATCAGACCCCTTAATTAATTTAGTTGCGGACGTGATGAACATGAAAGTAAAACAAATGGAGAGTGTAGATGAGTAAGCTAAAACAGAAATCTTATCGAGTGTATATCACACAGTATTGTGAGCCGATAGATGTCATGGCAGTAAGCACAACACAAGCAAAAAGAATTGCTAGTGAAGACCACACATGGGAAGTAATGGACGCTGACATTCGAGCAGAAAGACAGGAGGAGAGTGAACATGAGTAATACATTTGAACTAACTAAGACACAAGAGAAAGCGTTAGCAGACAATAGTTGGAAACCTTACAACTCAGGGGGTATGTTTGTTATCAACAAGGCTGACTTTAAAAACGATTGGAATGAAGTTTGTTCTAATTTTAATTTAGATGAGGATTGTGAACGAGCAACATTATTTGTTGTAGGTGTTGCACAAGAGAAGAAAGATGATGTAGAATAGTTCTACTCATTATAAATCTCTCAAGGGGACTCGTTATGAGTCCCTTTTTTTATTTAAAGAATGGGTAATTAACCATTACTTATATTAGATGACACCTGAAAAGAAAGTTAAAGTAAAAGTAAAAAACATATTAGACAAGCTAGGTGCATATCATTGTATGCCCTCGACAGGTGGTTATGGTGCAAGTGGTGTGCCTGACATCATTGCTTGTTACAAAGGACTATTCGTTGGTATAGAGTGCAAAGCTAACGGAGGTAAACCTACTGCACTTCAAAAGAAACATCTCAAAGATATTCAAACTGCAAAAGGATTCTCAATAATAATTGACGAGCATAATATACATATGTTAGAGTCGTTGTTACACAAATTAAAGTGAGGTAATTCAGATGGATATGAATGATGTTGTGGAAAACCCTCCACATTATTTACAAGGTATCGAAACAATAAAAGTTATTCGTGCTAAACTAACTGACGAAGAATACAAAGGTTATCTTAAAGGCACAATAATGAAATACAATACACGCATAGGATTGAAAGGTTCTATACAAGACGAGTCGAATGATGCTGGTAAATTAAGATGGTACGCAAGTAAGCTAGAAGAATTTATAAATGAGTCAGTAAACAAACCAGCCTCTAAAGAAATTGAAAATGCTAATGTAGATATAGCTGACGAAATAATTAATGGTAAGTTTTGTGTTGGTGGTAATTGTGAAGACTGAAACCAGTTATCTTAGGTACTTACTAAGCTAACTCTCGCGTGGTAAATTAATTAAACAATAAGGAAAAGGAATGCCTAATATGTCTTACACAACAGAAGAAAAAGAAAAGATTATAAACCGAGCCAAAGATTATATGCAGAGGAAACCTGACGCACCTAGAACCAAGGTAGCAACTTATGCAGGGGTAGGGCTATCAGTTTTAATAAGGTGGGCTAAAGAAGATGGCTTTGTTATCCCTGAACCCATAACTAGCAAACAAAGAATGAAAAAAACTCCGTGGCGAATTGGACACATGGTATGAGTGATGAAGCTGATAATGCCAACGACGAGGTTCAGAAACAATTAGAAGCCACGCTAAAATCTGTTAATACAGAAGTACCTGAGAACGAGTCAGGCAAGTGTCTTTGGTGCGATAAAGCTTTGAGTGACAAGAGAAGATGGTGTTCTCCTATATGCCGTAATGAACATGAATATTATGCGAGTAAGCTATGACCATTATAAAAGAAGATAACAGAGTTGGTCCCGCAGTTTGTTGCGAGTGTGGTAAGGACGCAAAGATTAATCACGGGGGTAAATGGTATTGCTCTATTGAGTCTGATATGGGAGTAATGAACTTAAAAGGATTTTGTATAAGGGAGAGGAAAAATAAAACAAATAATAACGCTTGATTTTGAAACATTCTATGACACAGGGTACGGACTAAAAGCCCTTACTACTGAGGAATATATTAAGAACCCTCAATTTCAAGTAATAGGCTTTGCAATAAAAGTTGATAATGGTTCATGCACTTGGCATACAGGTTCTCACGAAGAGTTACAAGAAGTATTAAATACTTTTGATTGGAAAGAATCAGGATTGTTATGTCATAACATACACTTCGACGGCGCTATCCTTGCATGGATATTTGGAATAGTTCCAAAAGTCTATATTGATACATTGTCTATGGCTAGAGCAATACATGGCACAAATGCAGGGGGTTCACTTAAAGCATTATCTGAAAGATATAACTTAGGTGTAAAAGGAACAGAAGTTCTGGACGCTAAAGGTAAACGTTTAGAAGATTTCCAATCACATGAACTACATCAGTACGGAGAGTATTGTAAGAACGATGTAAAATTAACAGCAAAACTTTTCGCAGCGCTCAACGTTTCATTTCCTTTAGAAGAATTCCAACTGATAGATATAACAACTCGGATGTATACTGAGCCTACATTAACAGTAGATGATGGACTATTAATCACACGACTTGAAGACGTAGAAAGGGAGAAAAAAGAACTTTTAGAGGGGCTAATGAATAAACTTAAATGTGAAACTTCTGAAGATGTACGTAAGAAGCTAGCTAGTAATAAACAGTTTGCAGAACTACTAGAAGAATTTGGAATGACAGTACCAATGAAAGAATCTCCTGCGACAGGCGAACAAACTTATGCGTTGGCTAAAAATGATTTAGGTTTTATAGAACTTTGTGAGCATGAAGATAGCTTTATTCAAGAGCTATGTTCTGTAAGGCTTGGTACTAAGTCAACAATGGAAGAATCACGAATTAAAAGATTTCTAGACATTGGTGCACGGAACAAAGGCCTTCTTCCTGTACCATTAAGATACTATGGAGCTCATACAGGTAGATGGTCTGGTCAAGATAAAATTAACTTTCAAAACTTACCAAGCAGAGATCCAAATAAGAGGGCGCTAAAAAATGGAATACTTCCACCTGATAATCATGTAATTTTAAATGTTGATTCATCTCAAATTGAGGCTCGTATCTTGGTGTGGCTTGCAGGTCAAGAAGATGTTACTGAGCAATTTAGAAAGGGAGAAGATGTATATTCTAACTTTGCTTCAAAGGTATATAACAGAAAAATTACAAAAGCTAACAAGATTGAAAGGTTTGTAGGTAAGACTTGCGTACTTGGATTAGGTTACGGTACAGGGTGGAAGAAACTGCAACACACATTGGAAACACAGCCACCAGGGGCTAAGTTACCTGATATGGAATGTCAGAATTTAGTGAGGGTATATAGAGAGATTAACCACAAAGTTATTGACTTATGGGGAGAATGCGATAGAGCTATAAGTGACATAGCATCATGGCAAGATGGAAAAACTCCATACTATATAGGTAAACACAACGTCCTAAAAGTAACTAAAGAGGGTATACAACTACCAAATGGGCTATACCTGTACTACCCCGACCTTGAGAAAGACGTGTCAGGACCTCGCAGTGAGTTCGTTTATAAGTCAAGACGAGGAAAAGTTACAGTTTGGGGTGGTTCAATAGTTGAGAATGTAGTTCAAGCGTTAGCTAGAATAGTTATAGGTGAGCAAATGATAGCTATTAATAAAAAATACAAACCTATACTTACCGTACATGACGCAATAGTTTGTGTTGCATCTGAAGAAGAAAAAGATATAGCACTAGAGTTTATGATGAAAGAGATGTCAATACCGCCTAAGTGGGGTAAAGATTTACCTATTACTTGTGAGGGTGGGTATGGGGATAACTATGGAGACTGCTAATTATTATTTTGAAATACCCGAAGAGTCGCAGGTTTCAGAGATAATGCATCTTCGGGCAATTACTGCACCAAAGGATTCGTGGATTAATTATTATAATTTTAAAGCCCTAGAAGTAAAAAGTGACTGGGTAATTGACCCTTGGTGGGAATACTTATACAAGGTTCACCCATTTAAAGCAGGGATTATTAAGTTAGAGGCTAACACTTATTATGATTGGCACATCGATACTGATAGAGGAGTTGGGGTCAACATGTTGCTAAACAACTGGGATAGAAGCCATTGCATGTTTAACCCAAATTTAAAACGTGGGACAAATGTAGCACACGGCAACGTGAAAGACAAGTTTATTGAGTTAAATTACAAGCCTCAAAAGTATTACTTGTTTAATGCACAAGTTGCACACACGGTGTATAATTTTGAAGAGACTAGGTATTTATTAAGTATAGATTTTGAAGAGGACAGAACTAAATTAACTTATAAACAATTACTAGAGGAGATTAATCGTGAACAATGGTGGAAAAGAAAGTAAACAAATATCAGCGGACGAACATAAATTTGAAAGTAACTTTGATAAAATCTTCAAAGAAAAAATAAAGTGGGAAGATGAGATAAAAGAAGAGAACGACAACAAGCTTCGTCGGGAAAAAAAGAAATGACTTTAACAGAAGGCGCATTTATTCTAACAGTATCATTATCAGGCAACTACGACGACCTAGAATTCGTTGGATATTTTAATGACTGCCAGACGGCGATAGAATACTATCATGAAAACTGTAGTGAATATATGGCGGCAAGTTGTTTATTAACGGAGTATAGCAATCTTCCTGGCGACCACCCTGATGTATTTGGATTTGAAATAACCGAACCACAATCCTGTGGCTTCGTCGGAGTAGACCCTAAAACTTTTACTAAGGATAAATAATGTACCATGTGCAAATGAAAAAATCTTTCGACAGAGGAGGAGACAAATGGATGTCAGCTTGGGAGGGTTCGGAATACAACACCCAAGAAGAGGCGTTCGATATGCTAGATGAATATCTAGAAGAGGCAAAGGAAGATGGGCTTGAATATAACCGAGACCATTATCGAATTGAATATATAGAGGGCATAGTCATAGACTTTACCCCCGAAGGAAACTAATGGCAAAGATTAAACAAACGGAACAAGAAAGAGAACCTATACACAAACGAACGAGTCAAGGCGGTAGGGTAGCCAAGACTTCTACCATGAACAAGTCAATGAAAAGATGTTTTAAAAAATACAGAGGACAAGGTTAATGGCTGATTTTACATGGAGCTACTCGTCACTAAAGCAATACACTAATTGCCCTAAGCAATACCACGAAATACGGGTGCTTAAAAATTATACAGTCAAAGAGAATGAAGCTATGATGTATGGTAAGGAAGTGCATGAGGCGTTAGAACTCTATGTGAAAGAGGGTAAAGAACTAGCTAAAAACTACCAACGATTTAAACAATTTGTAGACCCTTTAATTAAGATTAAAGGAGATAAATATCCTGAATATGAAATGGCTTTAACACACACAAAAGAACCTTGTGACTTTCATGATGAGAATAGATGGGTAAGGGGCATTGCTGATTTACTAATAGTAGATGGTACACATGCATTTGTAGTAGATTACAAAACAGGTAGTAAAAAGTATCCAGACCCTAAGCAGTTAAGACTTATGTCTTTAATGGTATTCACTTTATTTCCTGATGTGCAAAAAATAAAAGGGGCTCTCTTTTTTATAATGCATAACAGTATTGTAGAAGAAACTTATTATAGAAAAGATATGGATAAGTCGTGGGCTAGGTTTGAACAACCATTAAAAAGATTAGAAATGTCTTATGATAATGACGTGTGGCAACCTAATCCTACTCCTTTATGTGGGTGGTGTTCTGTTGACAGTTGTGAACATTGGAGACCTAGACGGTGGAAGTAAACTGTGTAGTTTGTAGTAAAGAATTTAAAACTCATCATCCTAAATACTTATGTTGTTCAGCTCAATGTGGAGTAACCCACAAAAGAAACACAAGATATAAAAGAGAATCAGGTAACTGGATATTATATTTTAAACACTTGTTATCTAAGAAAAGAACAAATGTTACTGCTCAAGATTTAGTAGAGCTACTTAATAAACAACAAGGTAAGTGTGCGTTGTCAGGAGCAAAACTTACTTGTGAAAAAGTTGTAGGTAAATATGTTAAGACCAACGCAAGTATTGATAGAATAATTGCAGGAGGAGAGTATAATATAGAGAACGTTCAATTAGTTTGCAGGGCGCTAAACTCTTTCAGGCATGACTTAACAGTAAAAGAATTTATACAATGGTGTAAAAAGGTAGCTAAAAATGGCATATACAAAAAAGAAAAGACCCTACAAAAAAGAGTATGAACAACAAAAAGCTCGTAAGTCTGAGCATGAGCGTCGTATGGAAAGACAACGTGCCCGTCGTAAGATAGATAAGACAGGTAAAGATGCAAATGGTAATGGTAAAGCAGACAAGCGCGAAGGTAAGGATGTGTCGCATAGAAAAGCTTTATCTAAAGGTGGTAAAAATAAAGACGGTGTGACTATTCAGTCCAAATCTAAAAACCGTTCATTCAAAAGAAATTCCTCTAAAAAGCTAGTATCTGAAACAAGTAAAAGGGAAAGAAAGAAAAAAGCTAAAAAAACTTGACATATATTTGTTAAGTAAGCTATACTAGATTTCCAAGTTAAAGAGAGGAACTATGAAGTTAATTGACGATAAGGCAGTGCATATTACTGTCTCTAAACAAGTAGGGCTGAGAATAATATCTCACATAGAAAAGTCTGAAATTATTAAAGAGTATAGTGATAATGAATTAGTAGATGTAATAGTTAATTGGGGTATAGAAGAAATGACTACTCTAAATAAACTATCTAAGTTTAAAAATCCTTTACCTTCCCCTATTACAAAAAATTATGATTGGCCAGGTCTATATAAACCTTTTGACCATCAGCAAATAACTTCTGAATTTTTAAGCCTTCACCCTAAAGCATTTTGTTTTAATGAAGCAGGCACAGGAAAAACTTCTTCTGTATTATGGTCGGCTGATTATTTGATGAATCTTGGCTTAATTAAAAAAGTTCTAGTTATATGCCCTTTATCAATCATGCATTCAGCATGGCAAAATGATATATTTAATACGTGTATGCACCGTACATCAGCTATATGTCATGGCTCTGCTACTAAAAGAAAGACAATTATTGAGGGAGACTTTGATTTTACTATCATAAACTATGATGGCGTAGGCATAATAAAAAAAGAAATTAAAGAGGCTAACTTTGATTTAATAGTAATAGATGAAGCAAACGCTTATAAATCTACTAGCACTTCTAGATGGAAAATAATAAATAAAATACTTACAGATAGAATGCGCTTATGGATGTTAACAGGTACTCCTGCTTCTCAGTCACCAATGGATGCATATGGTATAGCTAAATTAGTTGCTCCTGAAAGAGTCCCTAAATTTACCAATGCGTGGAGGGACAAAGTAATGCATCAAGTATCGAGATTTAAATGGATACCTAGACCTGACTCTAAGCATAAAGTTTTTGATGTGTTACAACCTGCAATTAGATTCGCTAAAAATGATTGTTTAGATTTACCTGAAGTAATGTATCAAACAAGAATTGTGCCTTTAACACCTCAAGCATTATCTTATTATAGGGCTCTTAAAACAGAAATGTTAATTGAAACAGGAGGAGAGTCTGTAACTGCAGTCAATGCTGCGGCAGGATTAAATAAGCTATTACAAATATCAGGTGGAGCAGTTTATACTGATGACAGAAAAGTTATAGAGTTTGATATTAAGCCAAGACTAAATGCTTTGATGGAAGCTGTTGATGAAACTGAACATAAGGTTCTTGTTTTTGTACCGTATCGCCATACAATACAATTAGTACAGAAACATTTATCAGATAAAAATATAACAACTGAATTAATACATGGGGACGTTACGGCAAATGAACGTGCCTCTATAATTAATAGATTTCAAACTTCCGATAATCCTAGAGTACTTGTTGTACAACCTCAATCTGCATCACATGGAGTGACTTTAACTAGAGCCAATGTAGTTTTATTTTGGTCTCCTGTTATGTCTGTTGAGGTATATCTTCAATGTATAGCTCGTATTGATAGAGTGGGACAGAAAAATAAAATGACTGTTGTACACTTACAGGGATCTGATGTAGAAAAAAGGATGTATGGAATGCTTCAGGGTAAGGTGGATTCCCACACAAAATTAGTAGACTTATACAGAGAGGAGTTAGAAAATGGCAGTTAAATTAGAGGAATTGGTTAAAGCGTATATTGCAATTCGGAATAAACGTGACGCTAATGCAAGAGAGTTCAACGCTAAAGATTCAGAATTAAAAGCGGAACTTGCACAGTTAGACCAAGTAATGCTGAGCTCATGTAACGAGATAGAAGCTGATAGTATAAAAACTAACAGTGGAACAATCATAAAAACTACGAAAGAGAATTTTGTATGTGGTGATTGGGATAATTTTAAGCAGTACGTCATGCAAAACGACGCAATTGAATTATTACAACAACGCTTACATCAGACTAATTTCAAAGAGTTTTTAAGCAACCGAACAGATGAGGGACTTCCTCCAGGAATTAGTAGTATGAAGGAGTTTCAAATCGTAGTTCGCAAACCAAGTAAATAACTTAAAGGAGAAATATATTATGGCAACAACAGATAACACTATTACTACACCCAAAGGTATTGCACAGTACCCTTGGTTATCTAAACCCGATACTAAATTTTCAGAGGAGGGCGAGTACAAAGTAAATGTAATATTAGGTAAAGAAGAAGCACAGGATATGATTGATACAATCAATACTATATTTGCAGAAAATGTTCAAGCTGAAACTAAAAAAGCAAAAGGCAAAGAAGTGAAAACTTCTAACCCACCTTATGCAGATGAACTTGATGATGACGGAAAACCTACAGGTAATGTTATTCTTAAGTTTAAATCTAAAGCAGCTTATCCTCCTGCTATCTTTGACTCAAAGGGAGACCTTATGAAAGAGAGTAATATATGGGGTGGCTCTGAAGTTAAAGTAAATGGTTATGTAGCACCTTATTTTACAAGTATGGTAGGTGCAGGTGTAGCTCTTAGACTTAGAGCAGTTCAAGTAATTCAGTATGTAGAAGGTTCTCAAGGCGCAGGAAGATTTGGCTTTGAAGAAGAAGTTGGGGGATTTGTACAAGAAACTCCTAAAACTCCTGAAACTTTTGAAGAGGTAGTTGCAACCACTGAAGCTCCGAAAAAGTTAACACAAATAACAGAACCTACTGTTAGAAAAGAAGCACCTAGTAGTATAGATAAGTCTGATGATATATCAGGTATTATTGATAAATGGTCTACCAAAGACTAGGGTAGTCATGGCAGATGAATTCAAAGATATATTTAAAGATAGTCAACAACCTTTAGATGCAGATACTTTAGCAGTATCAGGGGAAGATAATAAACCTCTTCATCGTCTATCACTAAATGGTAAAAAGTTTAGAAAGATGTTAGGTGGTGAAGAAGTTGCTACTGCTCCTGGTCAACATTTAAAAGTTGTAATAGTTAAGATGGCTCATACCCCCTCTCGTACTTATTATGATAAAGTATATCAAGAGGGAGTTATTTCTAGTCCTGTATGTTGGTCTTCTGATTCTAATGTAGCAGATAAGAATGTGCCTATCGCTCAAGCTCAATCGTGTTCACAATGTAAGAATAGTATACGAGGTTCTGGTGCAAATGGTATAGGTATGGCTTGTAAGCTATCATGGAGAATAGCAGTAGTTTTAGCTAATGATTTAGAAGGCGATGTTATTCAACTTGTATTACCTGCAATGTCTTGTTTTAAAAAAGAAGCAGAAGGTAAATGGTCTTTCAGGCCTTATATTCAGATGCTTGCAAACAATAGCGTAAGTGCAGGTAGAGTGGTTACTAAACTAGAGTTTGATGATAAGGTAGAAATACCTAAATTATTGTTTTCACCTGTCGCTGCGTTAAAAGAGCATGAGGTAGAAAAACTCCAATCAATATCAGAAACACCTACCGCGCTTAAGGCTATTACATTAAATGTAAAACCTCAGAATGAAGTAGATACTAACAGGCCGTCTGTACAATTCGATGTGTTTCTTGAAACACCTCCTGAACCTTCTTCTCATCAGTTAAAAAGAGATGAAGAAGTTACAGATATTATTAATCGTTGGACAAATAAACAAGGGAGTTAAAATGGCAAGACCTTATAGTGATAAATTTTTATTGGGTTTACAGTATGCTGACCAAAGTAAACTAGGTATACAACTAGCCCAACTATGCGTCAAGTCTAATCTACCTACAATGTATTTAACAGATATATTTAAAGTTAGTAGACAAAGTGTGCATAACTGGTTTCGAGGGAAACCTATCAGGAAAGGACATCAGAAATTAATCTTAGAATTTATAACTGTAGTTCAACTTGATTTAGATAACGACGTGCTACCTGCACAAAATTTAGCTACTGCACGGCAATACGCTAGTGATTGGATGGCAAAATGATAAACGAATTCTATAAAAAAGTTTTACCTACAGAGGGTGTCTATTGTATAGCTACAATTAAAGACAGGGTTAAACATTATTTTGTTGAATCCGTTGAAGAAATAGAACCTAAGGTAGAAGAACTAAAAAGTAAAGAAGACCAAAACATATACATAGCTCTTGGAAGTTTTGATGGTTATAGTAGAAAAGCAGACAATGCTTTATATTTTAAATCATTATTCATAGATTTAGATGTGGGTGAAGAAAAAGATTACTCTTCAAAACAAGAAGCTGAAGAAGCTTTAGATAAATTTATAGAAGAAAATAACTTCCCCCTTGCATTAAAATTAGATTCAGGTAGAGGAATTCATGCTTACTGGATATTGAATGAACAGATCGCTAAATCTCAATATGTATCATACTCTGAAAAACTCAGAGATTATTGTTTAGAAAAAGGATTGCGGATAGATAGAGCTGTCATGGCTGACCCTGCAAGAATTATGAGATGTCCTAATACATTAAATATGAAAGATAATCCCCCTACTCAAACTAAACTTATAAGCCGGGAGATACCTACGTATGATATAGAAGACTTCAAAACATATTTAGGAGAAGTTAAAACATCTCTTGATAATATATTAATAGAAGCTAAAGGACCTTTAACAGAAGACCAGAAAAGTATTTTAAAGTTAGACAATTTTCAGTCTAATTTTAAGACTATTGCTATAAAAAGTTTAAAAGATAAAGGGTGTGGTCACATAAAACAAATGATAACTGACCCTAATAATATCCCAGAACCTTTATGGTATGCAGGATTATCTATAGCTCAACATTGTGATGATAGGAACATGGCAATACATAATTTATCCGAAGGCCATAGAGATTATAATAAAGAAGTAACTGAAAGAAAGGCTAATCAAACACAAGACAAACCTCAATCATGTAAAATCTTTAATGAATTAGTAGCAGGAGTTTGCGATAAGTGTGAACATCAAGGTAAGATAACAAACCCATTAGCTCTAGGAAAAGAATTCAAACCTGCACCTCCTACACAAGAGATGGTTACATCTACTAAAACAGGATTGGTAGGACTACCCAAAGACCTAGGCCCATTTAGATATGGTAAGAACGGAGGTATATATTTTCAACCCCCCGTAGTGTTTGATGAAGATGGAAATGCTCAAGCTAAAGACCCCATATTAGTTTCTACTTATGATTTGTATCCTATTAAAAGAATCTACAGTGTGCATGATGGTGAATGTTTATTAATGAAAGTGCATCTACCTAATGACCCTGAAAGAGAGTTTATGTTACCAGTAAAATACATATATGCCTTAGACAAGTTTAGAGAAATCATTACTAGCGTGGGCATTCTTTATAACCCTAACAACCAACAAGGAAAATATTTAATGACTTATTTATATGAATGGGGACAGTACCTCATAACAAAAAACAAAGCTGAGATTATGCGTATGCAAATGGGATGGACTCCTAAGAAAGAAGCGTTTGTTATTGGCTCACAAGAGATAACTAAAAAAGGCGAAGTATTAAATAGCCCTACGTCTCCTTTGTGTAAAGGCATAGCTAAACACTTAATGCCTGTAGGCTCATACGATACTTGGAAAGATGCTGCTGATAAACTTAACACTCCTAGTTTAGAACTGCATGCTTTTACTTTATTAGCAGGACTAGGCTCTGTGCTTATGAACCGTACTCCTACAAGTGGAGTTACTATATCTTTGACAGGAGATTCAGGTTCTGGTAAGACAGGGGCATTGTATGGTAGTTTATCTGTGTGGGGTAATCCTAAAGATTTATCTGTATTGGAATCAACTGAAAACGGAATGACAGGTAGATACCTAGCATTACATAACCTACCATTTGGGCTAGACGAAGTAGGCAACACACACGGAAGAATTCTATCTCAACTAATCCATAAAATATCTCAAGGTAAGTCTAAGATTCGTATGCAGGCATCGATCAATGCTGAACGAGAACATGAAATGTCAGCTTCATTAATAGCTATTTTTACTTCTAACCATTCTCTTTATGATAAGTTAAGCACTATAAAGAAAGACCCTAATGGTGAAGTAGCTAGATTAATTGAGTTTAGTATGCGTAAACCTCAACTGTTTATAGACAAACCTAGTAGTGGTATAGAAATCTTTAATACTTTCCGTACTAACTACGGCTGGGCAGGTTCAGACTTCATACAGAACCTTTTTAAGTATAGTGAAACTGAGCTGATCTCTTTAACAGACAAGTGGACTAAAAAATTCAAAGAAGACTTTGGAGATGATACAGTCTATAGATTTTATGAGAGCTTAATTGTAGCTACTTTTACTGCGGGTGAGATTGCCTTGAAAGCAAATATAGTTCGTCTAGACTTAGATAGAATATATAAACGTGTAGTAGGCGAGATGATTAACATTAGAGATAATGTCATTAGAATTAATAGCGTAGACTACGAAAGTGTATTAGGTGAATACATCAATGCACACCAGACAGGCATACTTGCACTAGAAAATAATCAAGTAACTATGGAACCTAGAAGTAATCTAGTAGTAAGAGCTGATTTAGACAAAGCACTAATCTATATAGAGAAGAAACACTTTAGAACATATCTTACAGAGAACGGTGTTAGTACGAATGAGTTTATGTTTCAGATGAAAGAGAAAGGATACACAATAAAAAATAAAAAACTAAGGATGGGTACAGGGTGGAAACCTGCTACAGGGTTTAGTCCTGTGACTGCAATAGAAATAGACACTACTAAGTTTTTAGATGACTTATTAAAGGAACAGAACTCTGAATCTACATGATGAATTAGAATGGGTATTCCCTTTTGAGAATATGAGTAGTGGTGAAAGTTTTTTTATTCCTACTACTAAACCCTCCCCTGTCTTGCATGCAATAGAGTCGGGGGCTAAACGGGCTAATGTAAAAGTTAAGGTATTTATAACTGTCAAGAACAAATGCTTAGGTGTAAGAGCTTGGAGGCTTACTTAAATAAAGGATTAGGATTTTCCTCTTGGTCTTTTAGCTCTAACTTATTAGTTAATTCTCTTTGAGCTGCTATAATTTTTATTCTAATGTTTTGAATTTCATCTAGTCTTTCATCTTCAGTCATTTTAGTTCCATCATCTCTAAATCCTAAATTATATATTTTTTGCTCTTCATACAATTTTCTAAGTTCTTTTTCTGTTTCTTTCATAAGCTCAATACTTTGTAAATTAGTATTGTTTTGAATTTTAAAGTCTTCATAAGTTCTGCCTTTACTGTCTACAAACTGCCTATCCATTTCAAAGATTCTATTAGTTGCTTCAATTTTTTTTAATTTTTTAGTCATACTTGCATATCTATCTCTTTCAATAGGAACTCGTTTAGTAAAGAATTGTTTAAAAACTAAAGTTTTATTTTTAGCATCATCTAAATTACTTATCTCTCTTGAACTTGCAAGGACAGATATTATTCTAGCAAAGCCATCTATAAAAGCATTGGCTCCATATGAAAGTACAGAAGGGTCCATATTCCAAGAACCTTCTTTATTAAATCTTGTATTTTGGTTTACAAATTCTGTTAAATTTCTATATAGTTCCTCTGTATTCATCGTTCCCCCATAAGCTCCTCCAACAACAGAAGCTCTTTGTCTAGTAATTTCATAACCGAAAGTATTTTTGTTTGCTGTATATTCTAAAAAAGGTCTAAATACACTTGGCAATGAAGAATCTAAGAAATAAAATAAAGGGTCATCTAATATTTTAGACCTGGATACAGGGAGAGGTAAAAAGTTATCCATTGCTATATTAGTTAAATTACTAAATAAATCATTAAATTCAAAATCAGTTGGTAAACGAGGATTATCTTCAGTTCCAAATTTGCCATCAACAAAAGATGCTATCTGCACTCCCATAGCGGGCCAACCCATATTACCAAAGCCCCAATGTAGTTGTAACATAGTGTCCTCTCCAGTTTCTTTTTTTATGCCTAATGTGTTTTGAGCTGCTTCAGGTAAAAAAGTAAGAGGTATTCTAATATTTCTAGTCCATCTTTCCATACTATCTTGTTTAAATTTTTTCTGATCTTCTTCATCTCCTAAATTTGAGAGAGCTGTCCATAACAGTGCCCCTAATCCTGCTCCTCCAAGTATAACTGCCTGAGCTCTTAATCTTTCTCCCCTAAATGTTTCTAGTGCTTTTTGTTTATATTCAGGGTTTAATAAAAGTTTAGGGTTAAGTGTATTAAGATAAGTTTTTTCTGATGTGTACGCAGGTGCTATAGCTCTTACGTTAACAACCGCACTGGTCATAGAAGGTTTAAAAAACATATAAAAAGAACCTGCTGCTGCACTATATTCTCCTGCATTTTCAAAGTTAGCTAAATCTTTGACTATAGCCGACGTAGTATCGTATACTTGTGCTACTACATTATCATACTCTTTGGTTCCTGGCGCAGGATTTCCAGCTTGTTTTAAATATTTATTAAGTATTACAGGTTTTAATGCCTTAGTTGCAGACCCTCTTACCGCTATCTCAAAAGTATTAATCCAGGCATCAAATATTCTAGTAAGAAATGTTGTATTTAATATTCCTTGCTCTGACAATGCATCTCTAGTTAAATAATCAGCTTCACTTTGATTAGATACACCTCTTAAGTATGCAATCATACCTCCACTTAATAAATATTTTACGAGGTTATATTCATAAGTTTTTTCATATCCTGCTTGATTAATATTTCTGTAGCGTAGCTTATCTTGTATTGTTTTGTTAGGTTTTTTAAGGCGATTTCTTATATAAGCTATATCTCCTCTGTTCATAGCTCTTACATGATTAAATGTAGTAACAAAATTTAATTTAAATACTTGGCCTAAAATTTCAGATATAAAGGGTATGGTTGCTGAAGGATTTTTTATAATTAATAAAGGAATGTTAGTAAAGAAATCTCGTTGAAAGTTAGTAAGACCAAAAGGTACACTAAATCTAGTGTGCACTTGCCCAAATGCAGATGTAAATTTTGAAAGTAATTTAGAAAAACTATTTAATTCGGAAATTACACCTTTAACAGCTAATACCATGTTAGGGTCTGTAACTTTTATAAGATCTACTGTACCATCAAGTTTAAAGTTTAAAACAGAATTTCCTGCTCTAACTTCGTCTTGTAAATTTTCATCTTCAGCAATTTTATATCTATCATCGTATGTAAAAGTTTTAACAAACTTTAAAAAATCAACTTTAGGTTGTGCAACAGTTTTTTTCTTAACTGTTTTTTTATCGTCAACTTCAATATCTAATGTAGCTTGGGATAATTTAGATATTGCATTTGTGTATTCCATAATTCCATATTTCATAGCTGCTACTGTGCCATCTGCAGATGTTTGAGCTATAACATTATTAACAGTTGCCTGTTGTCCACCTGAAAATTTATTTTCAATAACTGGATTTGTATCTCTTGAAGGTAAATCTTTTTCTAAAAAATTGCCGTCTTGTATTTTGTGAATGCTTTTATCTTTTTTCTTTTTTCTTTTAAGAGATTTGTAATATTTAAATCCCATAAAGTCAATAATATTACTTGCTTGAGGAGGTACAAACCCATTTTCTTTATTTACTTCTTTGATGGCATTATTTGCTGCTCTAATTCTTTCAGCTAATTGCATAAAAGCGTCACGCTTTGCTTTGTCTATTACTACATTTTTGTTTTCTTGTAGTTGTTGTTCAGTCATAGGGCTTAAAGTAGCATCGTAGTTTATCCCTAATTTTGTTAAAATTCTTTGAGCAGTAACTTGTGAAGGTATATTTTTACTTGTATCTTTATTTACTCCTAATGTACCAGAAGAATATCGTAAAGACATAGGATCGAAAGCATCTTTTGTAGCTTTAGTACCTATTTTACCTTTTCCTAAAACATCGTATATATAGTTTTTATTTTTTTTAAATCCATTAAGAGCTAATTTTTGTTCTGAAGTTGCAAGTTTATCAAGTAGCTCACTTAGCTTTGATACTTCATTAGTGGTGCTTTGATCTATAGCTTGTTGTTCTGTAGCTGCTGTTAATCTATCTAGTATAGCTTGTCTAAATTCTGAAGAAGATCCTGTCCAAGGTTTTATAACACCATTTAAATCTTTCCATTTGGGTATAGAAATTGTATTGCCAGTTCGCATAGGCATGGTAGATATAAATAACCATCTAGCTCTGTCAAACTCTCCCATTGCTTCGTAATACACATCTACTATTTTTTGTGTAGCTTTTTCTTTTAAACCCATAACAGACTTAAAATTTTCATAAGCTAGGTACATATTATTCATAAAGGGCATAATTTTTTCTTTATATATTATGCTACTACGACCATTAATAAGAGATTGTTTAAAAGCTATATTTTCATCTTGCGGAAGTATTCCACCCTCGTCAAGTTTTTGCATAGCTTTTTTAATTCTTACATGTACATCTTGAAATTTTTGAATTACATCAGATGATATATCATTCATTGTTTTATTTTTAAAGTATCCTATTACTTTAGGCTCATTATCTAATAAGTCATTAATTTCTTTTTCAGCTAATTGATTAGCATCTTTAGTATCTTTATTCCCAAAGTTGGATATAGAGCCAGGTTTTAAACCCCCATAAATTTTGCCGTAATCTTCATTTAATATTATTTCTAGTGAGCTTTGTATAACATCTTGAACTGTTCTGTTAGCTCCAGTTCTTAATCCTAAAGCTCCCATAAAATTTGTAAAGGTTCTTACTAAATATTTTTTTATAGTTGTAGCTATACTTTCTTCACCTTGTATAGCAAGAGCTCTTGTGCCTGTTATACTATTTATATAATTCTCAAACTCTTCTTCTGTTTGGCTTTCTTTTCCTTCTGCAGTTTTTACTTTACGATTTAATGTGTCAATTTCTATTTGTTGTTGAGCAGCTGCTTCAGCAATTGCTTTAGCTAATTCTGAACTTTCAAACATCATAGCTACAAACTCTTTTAAACTACTAGCTCTTTTAAATACAGAGTTAGGTTGTCTTCTTTTTAAAGTTTCAAATAGCTTATACTGTCTATTAATTTCAGTTACTGCTTCTTGCATAGAAGTATTTAAACTATCAAAGTTACCTTTTAGAAGAACTCTATCTAACATTGCATGTACTATTTCATGAATTACTACTGGTCCTGCTTCTTGAATTTGGTTTTGGTTTATTAACTTTAAATTTATACTTATAGTCTGAGTTTTAGGATTATACCGTCCCCTGTTTTTAATTTTACTATCTAGTTTTATTTTAATACCATCAAAAATTGCAGCAGTTACCTTGTTGTTACTTACTCTATTTATTAAGTCAGTAAAAAGTTGTGCTATTTTTTGTGATTCAAATGTTGCTTGCATGCCTTGATAATTACTTAAAACATCTAATACTTCTTGTATAGAAGCGCCATCTTTACCTATAGTTTCTTCTAATACTTTTTGTATTTCGCCCATTTGTGTATTTAATTCTTGTTGAGATAAGTCTTGCCCATCAGACCTAGCTGATTGACCTTTATAAGTAGTAGGGTCTTTTTGAATATTATTTTTAATATCTTTTTTACGTTGTTGTCGTTGACGTTCTCGTTCAGATATAGGTGGTTTAGGTATGAGTCTCGCTGTATATTTAATTTTTTTACCCGGTAAATCTGTTGCAATTATATCTTGACTTTCAAGTACTTCAAAATCTGTGTTTGGTTTACCTTCATTATCTAATACAGGTTCTTTATTTTCCTTACCTACATTTTCTTTTGCGGTTTGTACAAACGCATCTCTTTCTTCTGCAGTTTCAAATGTATATTTTTTAGGTACTGCTTGACCAGGTTCAGTTGGAAGATTATCTTGTGTACCTGGAGGGTTAGTAATTATGTTGTCAACTTCTTTATTGTATTGGTCTAATAAACCTTCTTTTTTTAAAGCTGTTTTAAAATTTCTAAATTTAGGTAGTCCAAAAGATTTACGGTTTATATCTTCTATAATAGTTTTATCTTCAATAAATTCTTGAGGTTTACTATCTGTGAAATAAGTAACCTTTCCTTTTTCAGTTTCTTTTCTTTCTTTTAGTTGTTTATTATTAGCTATTCTTGCTGCTTCAGCAGGACTTATGTTTTCTTTAGTATTATTATCTTTCTTATATTGTTTATTAATTCTTTGGTATTCTTTTTCTAATTTTGCTTCTTTAGGTTTTCTATATTTTTTTAATTTTTTACTACGTTTTGTTGTTGAACTTGTAGAATATTCTTCAGCTACAACTTCTCTTATAGCTACATCTAATACTTTTCTTTCTTGCTGTAAAGGTTTTAAACCCTCAGCCATTTGAGAGGCATCTGTAGTTTCTGTGGTTTCTTCAAAAGTAGCAGTCTCTAATATTTTAGGATTGTCTGTAAGAACTTTTTTTATTGCAGGATTTCTTAAAGAACTTTTAGAATCTGTGTTGTTAATAAAGTTTAGTGTATTTTTGACATCATCTTTTCTTGCATCAGGTCTTCTAGGAGTACTTGAAGTCCTACCCACTCCGTCTCCTTTAGTTTTTTTAGTTCTTTGGGTATCGGTGTCTGTAAAGTCGAATTCTCCAGATACCACATCCCCAACTCTATTTCCTGCACTGTCAACTCCCTCAGGTCTAGGTCCGGTGAATTTTTGAGATTGTTCATATGCAGCTTTCTCCTGTTCTGATTGAGATAAAAGATTGCCATCTTTGTCCCTTATTACTTCAATAACTTCATCGCCAGTGCCACCTCCCCCTAGGTCGTCTTGTGCAATTCTAAATTCTGTCTCACCTTTAACATTAATTCTTTCAATAATTTTAAATTGACTAGCAACTTTTGCAAAATCAGCATTTTCTAATAATTTTTTATATCTTGCTTCTGCTTTCTCTTGTGTTTTATAAGATTGTTTTGATACTGTATTAACTAAAGACATAAGGTCTTTATCTATAGCTTGAACGTTTTCGTCGTCTTCAAACATGTCGGCTGTTTGAGGGTCAGGTTCTGGAGCTGTCTCAAATTCAACTCCCTCATTCATAGACTCGTTTTCAGTATACTCTGGCTTGTCTTTTGGGTCGTCTTGTGGAGGAGTAGTTTGATCTATATTACTATTTTCTAAAAGAGCACTAGCACCACCACCCATTGTAAATCCTAGTAAAAGTCCAGATGCACCTGCTTCTGCTACTCCTTCCATAGGGTCTTTATCTAGAGCAATGTTTTGAGCCATTTGTTCTTGCATTGACTGAGGTAATTCCTCAGCAGTACCTTCTATAATAGCTGACTTAAAAGCTTTTATAATTTTACTTTCTGCTTTTTGTGCTAATGGTCCTCCTGCAAAATAAGTTTCTATATCTAAAGCATCAAATCTTTTACTTAATCTACCACCTAATTGACCAAATATAGAAGTAAGCAAACCACTTGTACCAGCAATCGCTGCTTGTTTACCAGACAATATACCATCTTCAGTTTGCTGTCTAATACTTTCAGCAGTTGAACCACCAGAGACTAATCCTTCACCAGCTGCACCAGCGCCTACAGTACCTAATCCAGCCTTTCTAAGTGTGTTTGCTTTTAATAAAGTTTTACCAAGTAAACCACCTGAAATTGTAGAGGGTAAAGATTCAAATAAAGTATCAAATAGTAAGGAGGGGTTTTCTAACATGGTGCCAATAGTGGTTAAAGCTGTATCTTTAAACCCTGTAGCTGCATCTATTTCTTTTCGTTGAGCTTCTTTTTTATCTCGTAGTTCAGGGGATTTTGCTTGTTCTAGAGTTTCACCTACATCTTGTAGAGCATCCGGTAATTGTTCTTCAATGTAATCAAACCCCTTACCTAAAGATAAGTCTTGGATTTCTGAAGGTGCACCTAAAGCTTTTGTTGCAGCATTTATTGGAGATAAAAGAAATGTATCTGTTAAGCCTGATACTACATCGGGAAGTTGAGTAACACCTTTAGCTATACTTAAAGCAGGGTCTGCAAAGTATTTTCTAGCAATAGAAGTATCGTATTCTTCTTCTTCTACTGGAGGAGGTACATCAAAACTAATGTCATTTGCTTTTAGTTTTGCATCAAGTTCTTGTCGAGTAATATCATCAGGAACATTCTTAATAATTCTTCCATTAGGTAATCTAACATCCATGTAAAATCCTTATTTTAGATCACTATAATCTACTGGTGCAGAAGAACCACCACCATCTAATCTATCAAGTTTTTCTTTTAAGTCTGCATAAATAGGATCTATGTTATTATCTACATTGTATCTTTTAATAACACTGCCAACTTGATTTACATAGCTTCGTGCAGCTGCTATAGCAGACTCATTTTTCTTTTCCCTCATCTCTTTATCACTCATTTTTAATACTCTGGTTGTATCTGATAAGGTTGCTTTATTTTTTAATACTAAAGTATCTATTGTTTTTGTTACTGCAGCTTGAGCAGCAGCATTTTTATCATTTACTCCTTTAATTCCCGCTGCTTTAACTAGAGCATCTCCTCTAATTCCAGCTACTTTTTCTGCAGATTTTATCTTCTTATCTGTAATTGCTTTACTTACATCTAATTGAAGATTAAATTGTCTTGATTTTTCCGCAAACTGTTTAGAATTTACACCAAACTGAAGAGCTGTTTTTGCTAGCTCTGTTTCAACAGCATTCATATTCATCTCTAATTGATTAGCTTTATCTCTAAGAGCATCACCTTCTTTCTTACCTGCTTTTACTTTCTTAACAGTATCTAATGCAGCTCGACCTCCAGAACCAATAAGCGATCTAAGAGCATTAGTTTCTCCGCCTTTATCAGCCATCATGTTAAAGCCTACGTTCATTAGTATATCATCTGTTGACATAATTTTATCATCTGCTCGTTTGAGTAAATCTTCTTTAAACTCTTTAGTTGTTTTTTGCTGCTTAGCAAATGCAGAACCTTCACCTGTTAATTCTTTTATAAAGTCTTCTTTAGTTACTTGTTCTATAGCTTCATCTTTACCATAAACTGAATCGTATGCATTTTTATTTAACATATCAGCAGCTAAATCACCCTCTCCTATAAACCCAGCCATACCTTCATTACTATTTCCTTGTGGTCCATTAGGTTCAGGTACAATTTCAGTTATATCATTAATTTGCTTTTCAACAACTTCTGAATCTCCATTAGGCATTACTACATCACTAATAAAAGTTTCTTCTGTGTCTTTATATATATCTCCAGCTTTAAATTTATCAATTACATTCCCTTTAATATTTTTTAATTCACCTATTCTTTCATCTCTAGCAAATCGTTCAGTATCAGTCAGGCTATCCATTACACCATATTCTAATGCTTCTATTTCTTTATTTATATTATTTAATATATTTCTTGTTTCTAAACCCATAGCTTCCTTCTCTTGTTCTTCTGCAGTTTCAGTAGGTGGTCCAAAGAACTCTGCTAATGAAGAGTATCTTCCTTTTGGTTCTGTACCTTCATAAACTGTGTTTGGGTTATCAGGTAAAAAATCTACAGTATTATACCCGCCTAAGTTAGGGCTTTCATAATTTATTTGTTGACTTTGTGCTTGTACTTTTTGAAGTTCTTCTCCAGGTTCTCCTCCACCTACAAATCCTACAATTCCGCCGTCATTCATTTGTTTTACAGCACCGGGATCTAATTGACCTATGCCTTTTTTTGCAAGCATTGCTGGATTTACTGGTTCTTGAGGTTGAGGTGTACCCACCCCTGCTGTAGGTTGAGGCATAGGGTTTCTTGTCATTTGATTACCACCTATACCTTGCTCTGCTACTAAGTCATCAGCAACAGTTGTTTTTTGTTGAGTTTTTTCACCTTCATATTTACTACGGCTATCTTTTCTACGTTTCATCTCACCTAACACTAAAAATGTAGGTACATATCCATGACTAGTTCCACCTTGTCCAATACCACTCCCCTGCATATTACGAGGTTTTTCTACATAGTCGCGTAGTTGATTATCTGAGAGGTCTTTTAGCCTATCCTGCATTTGAATAATATTCATTAGTTACCCCTTTCCCATCATAGTATTATAAAGTCCTAAGCCTGCTAGACCTAACCCACCAATTTGAGATGCCATACTTGGAGCTGCTGCATACTGCGTTTGTGTTGAACCTAATGCACCTGCAGTACCACGTAGTATATTTGATTGATATTCTAATGCAGCCCTTCGAGCGTTTGCATCTTCTAAGTATCTTTGCTTGTTTGCATTTAAATATTCTTGGTCCATTGCTTGTTGTTCTGCACCTGAAGCTGCTAATGCCTGAATTCTTTGTAGGTCTGTTTGTTGATCGAGTGCACCCATTTGTCCTAGAGCTTGACCTCCTGTTAGTTGACCTTGTAATCCAGCTAATCCTAACTGTTTACTTAAGTCTGCACCAAACTGATCGCCTGATTGTTGCATTCCTTGCATTTGTAAGTCTGCTGCTTGATTTGCCATATCTGCTTGAAGGTAAGTTGCTTGGTTTGCTTTTTGACTTTGCTGTCTCATCTGTTGTGCTTGTAGGTCAGCAGCTTGATTTGCTGTTTGACTTTGCTGTCTCATCTGTTGAGTTCGTAAATCTGCATCTTGGTTATACTTCTCAGCTTGTAGGTCGGCTGCTTGGTTAGCTGTAGCTGCCTGTAACCCGCGAGCTTGGTCTTGTGTAAATGCTTGTTGTCCTTGTTGATAAGCTTGTTGACTTCCTGTTGCTTGTATAGCACCTAGTTGAGTTGCTAAGGCTCTGTCTGCTTCAGCCTCCATTAGAGCTTGTCTACCACCACCAAAAGTACCTCGACTTATAGAACCTAAACCCCTTGATGCTTTAGCAATGTCCGCCTGTCTTCTGGCTTCTTGAGTTTGTACATCAACCACTTGTTGCTGATAGGGGTTCATGTAATTCGCTGCTGCTGCGGGAGTAAAAACACTTGTAGATACTGTGTCATCTGTTACTACTTGGTCTCCAAAAACATCCGATACTTCTTGGTCTCTAAAAACGTCCGATACTAAAGGTCCTCCTACATCGTCGCTTGTAATTGTGTTGGGTCTGTAAGCATCAGCTCTACCTAAACCTCGACGCATTTGATAATTTGCATAATCAGTAGAATTGGCTAATGCATTAGTTCCTCGACCTATTTGAGCAGGGTCTCCTAACCCTCTTGTTAGTGCTTGAGCAGCTGATTGATCTGGTAAAAATCCTGCAACTCTAGGTCCACCATATACAGGAGCAGGGCTAATACCTGTTACATTACCACTTGAGTCAGTAGTATAAGTTTCTCTTGCTCCTTGCTTCATCTGTTCTTCAAAGAACGGCTGAGCATATTCAGGAAGGTTAGATGAGTATGAAGTAGTTTCATTTACTTGAGGAGCCGGAGTTCCACCACCACCACCGCCACCCATAAATTCAACCAATCCTGTTGCTGGGTTTATAGTCCCTGTACCCCCTACTGATTTAAGTAAGTCAGCTTCATAGTCATTAATATGAGCAAGTTGAGTATCGCCTATGCGACCTTCAGCAGCTATATCCTTATATAGGCGCTTAAGTAGCCATACTTTAATTTTTTTAGGTATTAACTTTAATAACATTTTTATTACTCCAGTTTGTGTACATTTTTTCGTCATTCATAATTTTTTTTCTACAACTTGCATTACGGGCTGTAACCCTAATTTTAATCTAAATAATCTTGCTTGAGCTTCTTTTGCATAAGCCCTTATTTTAGTAACTCCTTGTGATCTTGCCCAGTCTTCATATTGTTGAACGGTATTTTTATTAAACACTTTTTTACCCCCCATACAAGTAGTCAAAGCCACTCGGTGATTAGCGTAATCAGTAAGCTCTACAGTGTAAGCTCCAATTATTTTCGCGCTTTTTACAACTAAAAACAAGTGCTGTTTACCGCTAAGTAGTTCTTCTTTTAAATATTCTATTCCGTAGTCAACGTCATCATGATTAAGAAAGGCTGCATTTAATAAAGAACCAACTTCATCCCATACTTCATACACTTTATCTGCCGCTACCTTATATACTTGACTCATCAAGCGGGCATAAACCTTTCTGGATCTATTTCTGGTGATTGTTTTTTCCTACCAGTCCTAGCCATTCTAACTCTATCCATCATACCATAAAATTCTTTAGCCCCTGCTTCAGAAGAGCCATTACCTATGTGGCTTACTACATCAGCGGGCACTACAAACTCACCTTCTGATAAAGCTGCCGGTTGTTCATTATCAATGTTTGCAGGTATATCATCACTCATGCCATCACCTTGAACGTTTACGTCTCCACCACCTAAGTATCCACCTTCTGCGTATCCTCTAACCGCTCCGCCTTGTGCCATATATCCATATATACCTGGAGGATTTGGATTTATACCACTCTGCCAATTACCTTCTCTATCTTTATAGTGACTTGCTGGTTGATATATATTTCCAGGATTATAATTAATAGGCACTTGCTGTGGACCAAAGCCCAAAGGTGAGCCCATACCGCCATATACAGTTTTCATTTTAGGTTTAGCATCTTCAATGGCTTTAAGTCTAGCTGCTTCTGCTATAGCATTAGGCGATTGTCCTATAGTTCCTGAACTTACGTTTAAAGAACCCATGGCTCCTGTTAAATTAGAAGGTGTACCTCTAAATCCCCCTACATTTATATTAGAAGCGCCTACATTAGTTGAAGGTGGTGTATAAGCCGTTGTAGTTGTAGATGGTGTATAAGCTATTCCTTCATTTCTAGCTAATGCATCTGACATTCCTTTACCAGAAGTAATAGATGCTACACCACTGTTTCTAGCTAGAGCTGCTTCCATTCCTTGTTTTACAGCACCGCCTACTGCGTATCCATAGCCACCTGCTGTATACCCATAAGGATTATTTAAATTTAACCCTGACTCACCTGATAGATTAAGTTGCCCATCAGGACCTCTATATCTACGATCTTCAAATTGAGCCATGTCTACAGGATCGGGTTGAAAATCTGATTCTTCTAATCCTCCTGCTATTCCTCCAGCAATAGGTAGACCAAACTTCATTGCCATTTCTCCATCAGTTAGACCCATAGCATCTCTAGTCGCAGAGTAATCAGTGACTACGTTTTTAAATCCCTCTCCTGTTCGACTAAGATTATCACTAACAGAATCAACACTAATAGAACCAAGACCTGAATTATTAGCACTAACAGCATTAATATCTCTTATACTTAGGGCGTCTGTAATTCCA